>ERZ1292623.84-Hain-H51-01um-R1-84-length-98793-cov-35_pt1 | contig 98793 bp, 101 predicted proteins | sample MGYA00564398_ERZ1292623 | MGnify/ENA primary metagenome ERZ1292623 (study PRJEB36523, sample SAMEA6512633) | groundwater metagenome | collected 2019-01-07 | study: AquaDiva: Metagenomics assemblies of 32 groundwater samples
CGAACCCCTGTCATCAGCTTGGAAAGCTGAGGTAATGCCATTATACGATACCCGCCTTTGCTCGCCGTAGCGAGCTCCGGCGAGCAAGCCTGCTGAGATCGCAAGGTGAGAACCTTGTAAATACTGTTTTAATCTACCATTGCCGCTTGCTAATTTCAATGAAATCGGGTAGAAATAATGGAATCAATGTTACATTTTTCCCGGCGCATAAAGCTTAGTATTGTATTTTTCGCGGTTGTTATCTCCGGCTATGTCGTTGTCCACTTGGTTGCAAGTTTGGGCGGCGTACCGCAGGAATTTAACGAAGCGCGGCTCCAAGGGGCGCTTATTGCCCAGAATATCGTAGACCTTTCGAATAAATCGGCGAGCGATTTAGGGAAGATTAACGAACTTGACCGCCAGAGGAATTTTAACGAAGCGCTCGCGCTTACGACGCAGGTCATTGCGCAAAGCCAAGAAATTCGAAACCAGGCGGTAGCGCTTTCCTCGGAAATTGAAAAGATGACGAGGTCGCTTTCCGGCATCGGTTCGGATGAGGCGCGACAGGCGGCGCTTGAATCAATTACGAGCCGATTGGCGCTGATTAGCCGCCTCATTAACTACAGCGCGTCGCTTGAAAATCTTTTGAGCGTGTTGCGGAATCGTTTTGCCGGAGCGCCATCGAGCCATACGAAGGTTCAGGGAATGATTGATCAGATCAATGCCGAGGTAACCGCGATCAATAGCTTCAACAATCAGGCTGTTCAGGCAATGGAGCGCTTTGACGCGTTGATAAAATAGTTGAGGGAGGCGCAGGTCGTTATGGTATGGGGGTGTAGCTCAACGGCAGAGCATTCGTCTTATACACGAACGGTTGGAGGTTCGAGTCCTCCCGCCCCCACGATCTTAATATGGAAAAGGTAAGGGACGCCTCGGCGGTTTCTGGCCAGCCCCGTTAGATATAGAATTATCTAACGGGGTGAAAGTCCAGGCGCACCCACTCAATTTTGCACAAAAAATGCCCAAATAAATTGGGCATTTTTTTAACAGAGAGGCTACGATAAACTATTTTTTCCTATACCGCCATCGGTTTTATCTTAAAGGGCTTCAAGAGATTATAGAATTCGTCTTGTTCAAGCGTTTCTTTTTCCATAAGCGTCTTTGCTATTTTTTCGAGGGCGTTTTTGTTCACGCTGATAATCTTTTGCGCGGCTTTGTACGTGCGCTCAATGAAACTATGCACTTCGCTGTCGATTTCGGTCGCGACTTTTTCGGAGTAGTTTTTCTCCGTCGCGATTTCTCTGCCCAGAAATATCAGCTCCTCGGTTTTTCCGAAGGTCATGGGGCCCAATTTCTCGCTCATGCCGTATTTCGTAACGAGTCGTCGGGCGAGTTCTGAGGCTTCGCGCAGATCATTTGAGGCGCCGGTTGAAACATCGTTGAAAGTGAACTTTTCCGCGGCATATCCTCCCATCATGACGGCCATGTCATTTAAGAATTGATTTTTCGTTTTTAGGCGCTGTTCTTCAAGGGGAAGCTTCAAAGTATATCCGCCGGCCATTCCGCGGCTTATGATGGAGACTTTATGTACCGGGTCGGAATCTTTGAGCGATGCCGCGACAATCGCGTGGCCCGACTCGTGGTAGGCGGTGATCTCTTTCTCTCGCGTGGAAATGATGCGGCTTTTCCGCTCGGGTCCCAAGAGTACGCGCTCCACCGATTCCAAAAGGTCGTTTTCCGAAATCATTTTCGCCCCGCGTTTCGCGGCAAGGAGTGCCCCCTCGTTCATGAGATTCGCCAAGTCCGCGCCCGAAAATCCGGGTGTTCTCATTGATACTTTTTTGAAATCAATATTTTTTTCGATCGCTTTGCCGCGAGAGTGGATCTTGAGGATCGCTTCACGGTCGGCGAGATCGGGAAGGTCGAGCACGACGCGCCGATCAAAACGGCCCGGCCGAAGGAGCGCCGGATCGAGAATATCGGGGCGGTTCGTGGCGGCGAGGACTATCACGCGCGTGTCGCGGTCGAAGCCGTCGAGTTCGACGAGGATCTGGTTCAAGGTTTGTTCGCGTTCATCGTTCCCTCCCCCGAGTCCTGCTCCCCGCTGGCGGCCCACCGCGTCAATTTCGTCCACGAATAGTATCGAGGGAGACGCTTTTTTCGCCGTGGCGAACGCGTCGCGTGTGCGAGCGGCGCCGACACCCACGAACATTTCAACGAATTCGGACGCGGAGATGTGAAAAAAAGGAACATTGGCCTCTCCAGCGACGGCACGAGCAAGGAGCGTCTTCCCCGTTCCCGGCTGACCCATAAGGAGCACGCCGCGCGGAATGCGCGCGCCAAGGTCGGTAAATTTCTTCGGGTTCTTCAAGAATTCCACGATTTCAATAAGATCATCCTTCGCTTCTTTGAGTCCCGCGACATCGCTAAACATGACTTTTTCTTTTCCGAGGTTCGAAAGACGGATGCTTGAGCGGCCGAAGTTAAACGCCTGATTGACGCCCGTTTTTGCCTGGCGCATCATAAGCCACAAAATAAAGCCGATAATAATAAGCGGAAGAAGTGTGGGAATCAAAATGCCTGCCCAAAATTGCCACCCCGACTGCTCTTCTATCGTCAAGGCCACCTTCTGGAGCGCCACGGAGTCAACGCCAAAGTTTTTAAGGGTTTCCGTAAGCCCCGCTTCCGCTTCTTTCTTCGAAACGGCTTTTACGCCATCGGCGAGCTTAATCTCGAGCGCGTCTCCGTTTATTTTGATTTCGGCTACCTGGCCGGCGTTGATCTGCTGGACGAGCTGATTGAGGGTAAACACCTTTGGTGTTTCGCTGGTTTCAAGGAGAATCGAAAAGAAAAGCGAGATGAAGATTAAAGTCGCGATCGCCCACAGTACGTTTTTATAAAAGTGTGACATAAATGTATTTAATTTTTCTTATATTCTAAAGGAAATTTTTTTATCGGTCAATATATATAGGTATGTACCGATGGTAATAGAGTTGCAAAATCCCCCAAGCCCGTGTAGATTTTCTAAGGAAAGCGGTGAGATTGAGCAGGAAGAAGCATGGTGGGCGTAGCTCAATTGGTAGAGCTCCAGTTTGTGGCACTGGCGGTTGCGGGTTCAACTCCCGTCGCTCACCCAAAATACAAAGAACAGCGTATACGCTGTTCTTTGTATTTTGTCCTGAGCGTAGCGAGGGGCTACAATATGCATTGAAATGACGATGAACTATCTTAAATTTTCCACACTTACAAAAGAGAAAAAATGAAGATGCGGCAGGAACACGGTTGAGATTAGGGACAAATGTTTACAAATGTTTACAAAATTTATCTCGCGTGGTAGATTAATAGTTATGAAAAAAGCATTACTTATTGGTTTTATTATTCTTATTTTGGGAGGAGGATATTCTATCGTAGTAGGTCTTCGTGGGTCAGATGATAAGAATGGAACTGCGCAAAAAATTGTGCCACAGAATACGTCTATTGATGAGAAATTATTCGCTCACTTCCTTATTGATGATGGTAAGTGCCGTGGGGTAAGAAATGATCTATATGCTATTGATGAGAAAGTGGTTGCTTGGATTGTTAACAAACCATGTCCGCCGGTTGTGTCCGAGGTAACACTTTGGGAAGGGAATCCATCTGCTGCTAATGGCCTACTTTGTACTTCTATTGCTACCAAACCAGATTTACCACAATGCCAAGATACACAATACGAATCACTCTACGGCATTATTCGTGCAAACATCGACAAGAAAGATTTAGGGCTTGGTGCTTCTCATAGCATCAGGAAAATTACTTACAGCACCGAAGAGTTAGCTGTGGCGCGTGGGGATGTTAACCAACTATCATTTCGAGTGAGAGATTCAACGAGATTTTCTGATTTGGGTTCACTCAAGAGTGCCATTAATTTGTACATATCAGAAGGCAACAAGCTCTCTGGATGCGGTTCGAGGACTCTCTATAAATCCAACATAGGGACTAAGGCATATGATGGAACTGGATGGCTACCGGTGAATTTGAAGAAAATCATATCAGGTTCTCCGTTCAATGAACTTCCTATCGATCCAGTGAATGATGCTAATTACTACTTTGTGTATGTTTGTAATTCCGCGACGAACCAATATGAATTAAACGTGAACCTGCAGGGCGATCAATATGGGATGGGCGGGAGCCGCGATAAAGAATCAACCGATGGCGGAAATAACCCGGATGTATATGAATTGGGGACTGATTTAAGTCTTTTGCAATAGCAAAAAGAAGCTGCTTGTTCGAGTAGGAATCAGTTGCACCATTAGGCACCCCTGTTAAACAGTTTCTAATCCCATATGCCAGACGACCAAGGATAATTGACGCAAGATGCCAATTGTGCGACTCTTGCTATAGCTTTGACTAACCTCAATTCAATAAGGAGAGGAAGATGGCAAAGAACGAAGACGATTTGCCTCCCTGCGACAGGAAGATTTTCAGGAAGGGGGAGCATATAGCGACCCTCGATGCCGAGCCGGAAGCTGCTGAGCGTTGGGTAAAAGCAATTGCCCAGAGAGCCAATGCGCGTGTGGATTGGCATTACTTCGGAGGACGCGCGTGCGTTAAGTTTTTGGGCAACGCGAAGTCTCGGAGTAGAGTCTTTCAGGCTATCGAAGAACTCGCCGATTTTCTCGATGGCCGCATACTTCGTAGCTTCGGGCCGAGCGATCCCCCGCCAAAAAGCTTCTTGCCCGTTTCTTCGTTCAATAAGTAGACCGACTTGTCCGCGATGAGTCACATCTAGAACCCTTTGTTTAAAGGGTTCTTTTTTTTACTTCAAGATTCGGTCAATCAAATTCTAATTCCATTCCATCGACTTTGCTCAGAGTAAAATGCCAGACAGTTTCCTAACTACCAATAATGAAGCCATTTCCTTCTTGAGAAGCTCTCGGAGGCAATTCGAGCTTGGTGTGCTTGGGCACTCGAATTGCCGAGAGGAAGCAGGCGCTTGCCGCTGGAGTAAGCGAACTGCGGTTTTCAAAAGATAAAACCTAGAAGAAAGCCCGACGCTCCGCCTGCTCCGACCGAAGCGTCGGAGGTCGGGCTCCGACCCTGCCTTTGGAAGGCGTCGGAGTTATCCCCACCCCTCGTTTGACGCTTTCCTTCGGCACGCTACTATATAGGTATAGCTCTTTGTCATAATCCATAAGAAGAAAACATCAGTCGACCTAAAACGTCGGCACACTCATCCACACAAGGGAAGGTTTCCTCGGAAACTCTTCCCTTTCGTATTTTTAATACCCTGTTTCCGAAGCCAATTTTATACATTGTGATATTCTTATACGCATGGAACTTGCCGAAGAACTTAAGTCTTTTTTTACAGGGGATATTTTGCACGATGCCGAGACCATAAAAAAATACAGTCGCGACGCGAGTTTGTTCGAAATCACGCCGGAGCTCGTTGTATTTCCCAAAGATGTCGCCGATCTAAAGAATCTCGTTCGTTTCGCCGCCGAGAAGAAGAAAGAAGGGAGGAAAATTTCGCTTACCGCGCGGTCTGCCGGCACGGACATGAGCGGCGGTTCTATCGGAGAATCGATCATCGTCGTATTTACAAAATACTTTACGCATACCGGCGAAGTAGAAGAGGGAACTCTTCGTTCCGAACCGGGCGTCTATTACCGTGATTTCGAAAAAATAACTTTGGAGAAGGGATATCTTTTCCCATCATACCCCGCGTCCAAAGAACTCTGCGCGATAGGGGGAATCGTAAACAATAACGCGGGCGGCGAGCGGTCGCTCGTGTACGGAAAAACCGAGGATTATATCGCTTCTATGAACGTGGTACTCGCGGATGGAAACGAATATACGTTGCGTGGCCTTTCTCGCGAAGAGCTTGACGAAAAATTGAGCGAGCCGGGATTTGAGGGAGAAGTATATCGCAAGATGTACAAGCTCTTGGAGGAAAATTATGACGTGGTAAAAGCGGCGAAGCCGAAGGTCTCCAAAAATTCGGCGGGGTTCAATGTGTGGGACGTGTGGGACAAAAAAGAGTTCAATCTCGCGAAACTTTTCGTCGGTTCGCAGGGGACGCTTGGGCTGACGACCGAGGCGACCTTCCGACTCGTCAAAACAAAACCATATTCGGGAATGCTCGTCGTTTTTATGAAAGACCTTCGCCCACTCGTTGATCTCGTAAAAACAATCCTTCCTTTCGCGCCCACGAGCTTTGAATCTTTCGACGATCACACGCTTCGTTTGGCGATGAGATTCCTTCCGGATTTTATTAAGCTTCTCGGATCAAAAAATATAATCTCCTTGGGATTGCAGTTTCTGCCGGAGTTCTGGCTCGTCTTAACGGAGGGAATGCCTAAGCTCGTTCTACTCGTTGAGTTTGAGGGCGATACGCAGGCGCAAGTGGATGAGAAGATAACGGCTCTGCGAAAACAGCTCAAAAATTTCCGCGTGAAGGTTCGGGTCGCGGGGACGAAAGAAGAGGCGAAGAAATATTGGGCTATCCGAAGGGAGAGTTTTAATCTTTTGCGCCATCGCGTCTTGAATAAACAGACCGCGCCGTTTATTGACGATGTAATCGTAGCACCGGAGAAGATGCCGGAATTTTTAACGGAGCTTTATAAAATTTTGGATCGCTATAAACTGCTCTACACTATTGCCGGACACGTGGGGAACGGCAATTTCCATATTATTCCCCTGATGTCGCTCGCGAAAGATGAGGACCGGCAAAAGATTCCTTTGGTTGCGGACGAAGTGTATGATCTCACCTTGAAGTACGGCGGATCCATTACCGCGGAGCATAATGACGGCTTGATTCGCGGGCCCTATTTGAAAAAAATGTACGGCGCGAAAGTATACGGAATTTTTAAAGAAATTAAGAGTATTTTTGATCCGGAAGACATCTTCAATCCCGGAAAGAAGATGGAGGCGGATTTGCAATACGCGCTCGCGCATATTAAGCGTTCATAGTTCACTGCTTTCAAAGATTGACAAGGGCTAAAAATTCGGTTAAAATGTTAATTCAGTCTGCTTTTTCGGCGTATCTTGAGCATCGTCTGCATCCTCCCGATGTCTCAAGGCAACCCTACTTCGAGAAAGCCGATAAAACTTGCGAAACGCCTTGTAGGGGCCTCCTCCTCTCGGCGTTTCGTAAGCCATTTCATGCAGGGGCCATTCGCTTGGTCCCTTTTTTATTTGAGTCCTTATTGTAAAAATAACTGCTTCGGTTTATCCTCTTAAGAACAACCTTTTTACTTTTCCCATGCTTCTTTCGCAAAACCAGATTTTGAAACACATGAAGAATGGAACGATCATTATCGATCCGTTCGACGAGAGAAAATTGAAGACGGTAAGCTATGACATCACGCTCGGCGAGTGGTATTGGAAAGAACGGGCGCCCGGAGGCCGCGCGACAGTGCATAATGTGTACGATGAAAAATCCACGGAGCTGATCTGGGAAGGACCGCTTAAGGCGCAATCAGTTGAAGCCGTTGAAGAACACCTCGGGAAGCAGTTCAAAAATATTCCTCCGGGTTCCAAGATAATCTTGCTTGAGCCGGGAGAAACGGTTTTGGGGCATACGGTTGAATTTATCGGCGGCAGGGATATCTGCGTCGCGAAAATGTACGCGCGTTCTTCGCTCGGCAGAAATTTTATCGAAGTGTGTAAAGACGCCGGATGGGGCGACGTCGGTTATTTTAACCGGTGGACGATGGAGATTACGAATAACTCCCGTTACTTTTCGATTCCGCTCGTGGTTGACCGCCGGATCGGACAGATGGTTTTTTACGAAGTGGCGCCGCTCGATAAAAAAAATGTTGACTACGTTGGTGAAGGAGGAAAATATCAAAGCTCGCAAGACGTGGAAGAGGTAAAGGCATCGTGGAAGCCCGAGATGATGATTCCCCGAATGCACTTGGATTGGGAGGTAAATACGCACAAGGCATAGCACTCCCGATGCGCGATAAGGAAATCCAAAAACTTATTCACGGAGAGACGAAGCGTCAGAACGAAACACTGGATCTTATTCCGTCGGAAAATTTTGTCTCCGACGATGTCCTGCGCGCGCTCGGCTCTCCTCTTACGAACAAATATGCCGAAGGATATCCTTCGGCCCGCTATTACGGAGGGAACGAGTATATCGATAAGATAGAAAGTCTTTGCAAGGCTCGCGCTTTGAAACTTTTTGGTCTCAAAGAAGACGCGTGGCACGTAAACGTCCAGCCCTATTCAGGTTCTCCCGCAAATCTGGCAGTCTACGTGGCGCTGGTCCCCTTGGGCGAAAAGATTATGGGTCTTCAACTCGATATGGGTGGGCATTTAACGCACGGTCACAAGGTAAGTTTTACCGGAAAGGCGTGGCAGGCGGTGCCCTATGTGCTCGACAAGAAGACGGAACGGCTTGATTATGACGCGGTTTTACGCCTCGCGAAAAAAGAGAAGCCCAAGATTATCGTTGCGGGATACACCGCCTATCCTCGCGTCGTAGATTTTGCGAAGTTCCGAAAGATTGCCGATGCGGTGGGGGCGTATTTGATGATTGATATGTCGCATATCGCAGGACTTATCGCCGGAGGCGCTTATCCCTCACCCTTCAAGTACGCGGATATCGTAACGACGACGGCGCATAAGACACTGCGCGGTCCGCGTTCGGCGCTTATCTTTTGTAAAAAAGAGTTTTCTCGCGCAATTGACCGCGCGATTTTCCCCGGACTTCAGGGCGGCCCGCACGCGAATCAGATCGCGGCTGTCGCAGTCGCGCTTGGCGAAGCGCGTACGCCGGCTTTTAAAAAATACGCGAAACAAATCGTGCGGAACGCCAAAGCGCTCGCGGAGGCGCTCCGGAAAAATGGCTGGCGGATTGTTTCCGGCGGAACCGATTCGCACCTGCTTTTGGTGGATGTCGCCGCGCGCGGCATAGGCGGTAAAGAGGCGAGCGACAAACTCGAAGCGAGCGGCATTATCGTCAATAAAAATACGATTCCTTATGATCCGCGTCCGCCGATGGATCCGTCGGGTATTCGCTTGGGCACGCCGGCACTCACTACCCGAGGGATGAAAGAAAAAGAAATGACTGTGGTTGCTCGAATGATTTCCGATGTATTACTTACGAATAAAAATATAAACCGTGAGGTGAAAAAACTGTGCCGCCGTTTTCCGCTATTGTATAAAATTTAGAAAATGATCATTGACGGGAAATTGATCGCCGATAAAATCGTCGGGGACTTAAAAGTTCGGCCACGCGTCGAGAAGTTCTTCGGCGCGGTTTTAGTAGGAGAGGATCCCGCCTCCGTTAATTTTTTGCGCCAAAAAGAAAAAGTCGCGAAGGAGCTCGGTATTGATTTTCGGCTTTATACATTGCCTGCGAGTATAACGACGGATGAGTTGCGCCGCGAGATTGGGCGTCTCGCCCAGCCGAAAAATTGCGGAGGGTTTATTGTTCAGCTTCCGCTTCCTGAGGCGTTGAATAAACACTATGTCTTAAATGCCATTCCGAAAGAAAAAGATATTGACGTATTGAGCGAAGCCGCGCTTGGTTCATTCTATTCCGGTCGGAACACTATCGTTCCTCCGTCGGTTGGGACCGTCAAGGAGATTTTAGGGATGCAGACGCGTGATCTTCGGGAACTCAAAGCAGTAATGGTGGGCGCGGGATTTTTAATCGGGAAGCCCGTCGGGTTCTGGCTTCAGAATCGCGTGGGAGAACTTACGGTCTTGGATAGTGAGGTGAAGGACCTTGAGGCGCGGCTCCGGGACGCCGATATCGTGATAAGCGGCGCCGGCCACCCCAAATTGTTTAGCGCGAAACATTTGAAGGAAGGAGCGACCGTCATCGACTTCGGATTTAACAAGATCAATGGGAAAATCGTGGGGGACTTTGACTCTGATGGCGCGGAGGAAAAGAATATTGCTTATACCAAAACACCCGGCGGTACCGGGCCGATTTTAGTCGCAGAATTGTTCAATAATTTTTATATACTCAATTCAAGATCCTGAGCTATGCCGAAGGATGGCGAAACTTTTATCGCCTAAACGGCGTACGCTGAGCAAAGTCGAAATGTGGCGAAACTTTTTGAAAATTTCTATACGTTGAATTCATAAAAAAATGCCCAGACGTCGATGTCTGGGCATTAAAACTTAGAGTGGAATATCGTTCTCGGAGGAGATTGAAGCGTCCCCTCTCCTTACCACGAGAAGCTCTGTCTCGAGGCGTTTGTTCTCCTTTTTTTCGGCACCGATTTTTTCTTTCATTGATGAGAAAACCTGAGACCAGGTACCGCCACAGCATAGGCTACGATCGGCAACACGGAGCGCGTCCGGGAGCGGTAAGGTGACGCGGTCGCCGGAGTCATCGGTAAGCTGAACCCTCCATCTGCCGGAATCACTCCAATCTTTCCATGCAGCGGCCTTGATTTTTCTTCTGGTTCCTCGTGAGCAGAGGGCGGATTTACGGAACCAACCTCCCAAACGAATGATGAGATTTGTATCCACCAGCGAATAGATACCAGGGGCATCTTCCCTGTTTAAGTAGGGACCGTCTCGACAGACTTCATCGCTCTTGAGTTGGTAGCGGACGTAGTATCCGATCGCGTTCCGCCGCGCGTAGTGATAAATCCACCGGAAAGGATCGAGTCGGAAAGTGAGACCCCAGATGACGAGAAGACAGGTGAGCCACGTGAGGTATCCCCACCGCTCGGCGATACTGTATGTGAAGAACGTGAAGAGCGCGAACCAGATGACCTTGAGTCCCCCATAATGAAGGGGCTCCTCTTCGAACACCAGGGACTTTTCGCTTTCTGGATCAATTCGCTTCAGCCCTGTAGTCTCCATAGCTCTTCTCCCTTAAGGGTAGGGTTTAGCGCTGGCACAGGTAAAAAATCTAAACGAGCTTTCTTTGGTATACACCACATAGGGGCATTGAGTCAATAAAAAATGAGGCAGGACATGTTGTCCTGCCTCGGGTTTTATTGTTCGTGTTCAATCAAGTTCAGGATGGTGATGGTGGATGCGCTTCTGTTTTCTTTATTGCTATCTCCTTCTCGCGGTAGGCGATCACGCCGGCTTTGACTTCTTCAAGATAAGGCGAGATCCCTTTCTGGAGTCGAGGGTCTGCGAAGAGTCCCCACGGAGAGTCGCCTATTGTGAACTTCCGCAGATGATCATCGAGTTCCTCGAGGGGAATGTAGTTGCTCATGCGATCCCCTCTTTGATTGTTCCAGAAGAGGAAAACAGTGTTGGTTGCGAGAGCCTCCAACACAGGGTCTCGGTGAATATTGCGTCCCGGCAATTTGTCGAAATTTGTGTCGGGGCAACTCCACATTTCAAGACCGGTCCTCATCTTTATCGTCGCATCGAGATAGGGGCTGACCATCTCGACCGTCACCTTCTCAATCTCGACCGAACCTTGCTCCTGGGTCGTAGACGCGTGCGTGATCGTCACTGGAGCCAGCGTGTTGGCAGCCGCTTCCTCGATTATCAGAGGAGGCGGCTCCTTTATGGTGGGGAGAATTTCGATTGCAAACACACCGAGTGTGACGATCGAAATGAGTCCCCAGAGAAAAAATCTGATTCTCATCGTCTTCTCCTACTTGGGGATAGTCCCGCAGTCCATGCAGGTCAGATCAACGAAGCAGTAGTTAGGTAGTCCTGGTAGCTTCGTTCCGCAACTCCCGCCAGGACACGGCTGACCCCATGTGCAACTCCCGCCAGTATCGTAGACTGGAGTCCTAAGAGAGAGATTCGTCGTACCATCGAAGTCGCCGACGAAGAGGTCCGTCATGTCTTTCTTCGTCTGCATGGTGAGCGGAAAATCCGCGAGCGCGGATTCGGCAATGCGTCTCGCGTTCTCGGGAGTACCGATCGACCCATACATCTCGGCCGCGAGCTTCTCGAGGCGGTCACGTGTATCGGGATTCGAGACATCGGCAAGTCTCTTGCCGACATCCTGCTTGTCCATCACGACGGGCATGGTGTTCATCGGGAAGTAGAGGACTCCGCCCCCGAGATCGATGGTCGGTCCGATTTCCATCACGACACGGTCCTTTTCCTTGGTCTGCTTCGTCTTCGTCGCAGCAAGGGCGGTCGAGGGGACGAATATCGCGAAAAACGCGAGCAAAGCTGCGATCGCAAACAGAACGCGCTTCATATCTTTTCCATCCTTTCTGGGCTTAAGCCCACGAGTTGTGGCTCTCTTTGCTTATGCGGAGAGAGCGGTTCTGTAAATACACTAACCCCTAAACGGTTAAATTGTCAACCTCTTGTAATAGTGGGCACTGGGGGGATCGAACCCTCGGCCTACTCGGTGTCCCGCACAAAGTGGACGGTGCAGGGATTGAACCTGCGGCCCCCTCGGTGTCCCGCTCTGTGCGGGATTGCGGTTTGTTCCTAAAAATTCTACGTGCACTCGAATTTTTAGACAAACCGGGAATAAACGAGGTGCTCTGCATCACCCCATTACATTTGGGCAGTGGGCAATGCTGGGATCGAACCAGCGGCCTACTCGGTGTAAACGAGTCGCTCTACCACTGAGCTAATTGCCCAAATGTAATGGGGCAGGCTGTCTGCCCGCCAAAACCCTGTCGTCGGCGGGAGCTAGCCGTCCACTTTAAGCGGGATTGAGATTTTTGCTGTTTCGGTGGCGCCCATCTTTCGCGCCGAAAAGAGCGTTATCAATACTCCCACAAAGTTTATCAAAAATCCAACGAAGATAATTCCGTGATTCCACGTTAAAAGCCCCTCGGGCGTTTCGATGCCGATATTCAAGTGGTGCAAAATATCAAGCACAATGCCAACCGCTTCAATAAGCGTTCCGAGAAGACTTATTTTGATTCCGATTTTGAAGTTCATTGTTCAATTGTACCAAAACTGATTGTTTTTTCCTTTCTGGTGCCCCCGGGAGGAATCGGACCTCCATTTAGGGATTAGAAGTCCCTCGTTCTATCCATTGAACTACAAGGGCGAATCGGATTGATTCTAATCTAAAAGTGGGATAATTTAAAGCACTTGCCACTCAACAGGTGTAGTGTATAATTAGATTATGAAATATAATCTTCGCCAAATTGTCGGATCTACTATTTGGTGGACGGAAGGCACTAAGACGTATAAGGACAAAAGATGGAAAAATGTCTGGGTTTACAATGTGGATGTCACAAACACAAATCCCAAAATTATTAATGCATTCTTATCTTTCTTGAGAAAAGATATAGGCATCGAAGAACCAAGACTCAAACTCCAATTACAGATTCACGAAGGTGACGACAAGGAGAAGTTTGAGATGTATTGGTCTAAAGAAACTGCCATTCCAAGAAGTCGTTTCACCAAAACAATTATCCGACCAACGGGCAACAAGATAGGCAAAAGCCGAGGCACTTGTAAGGTAAGGTATTCCGACAAAATGACATACAACAAGATCAAGGATTTGTCAGAGAGAATATTAAGCGGTATAAAGTAAGGAATTACTTCGGGCTGTAGTGTATCGGTTGCACGAGTCCTTTGGGAGGATTTAGGCTGGGTTCGACTCCCAGCAGCCCGACCATGATAAAAGGAGTAGATTACATCGGAGTGTACGTTGTTTTCTTCTGTCACGACGGCAAGGGAAACTTTGTGATGGCAAAACGGAGCGCTCTCGCGCGAGATGAACAGGGGAGATGGGACATCGGCGGCGGGGGACTTGAGCACGGGCAGACGGCAGAAGAGACGCTCAAAAAAGAAATTCAAGAAGAGTATGGCACGCAAGCAATTTCGTATGAGTTCTTAGGTTTTCGTGATGTGCATCGAGAACAGGACGAAAAGCGAACTCACTGGATTGCGCTTGATTTTAAAGTGCTTGTGGATCCTTTGAGTGTAAGACTAAATGAGCCTCATAAATTTGATGGGCTCTCATGGTTTACGCTCAGCAATATTCCTGAAAATTCTCATTCACAGTTTTCGGTTTTTTTAGAAAAATACCGCGAGCGACTTTCTTGAAGAAGATAGGGAATTTATGTACACTAAGTCCGGTCATTTGCCGCGGTAGCTCAGTGGCAGAGCGCGGCCCTGAAGAGGCCGGCGTCGGGTGTTCGATTCACCCCCGCGGCACATCAGAACGCAAGCGTCGTGACATGGAGAAGCACCGAATCCATCGGTGTTTTTTTCATCTCTTCGATCGGTTCGTCCGACCGAGCCCCGGGGGGAATCGAAAACCCTCATGTAGTTATGGCTGTTCCGCGGGATGCAGACCGCTCCGTCTTCGGCTTCCGAAGATTCCGATCTGGGTCATGTAGGCCAGAATCGGCACGGCGCAGGGTACGCAGAGTTCAGCTTCGGCACTCGTTCCATACTCGACGAGCGTCGTCTGATCGTACATCCCGAACTCTATGCCACAACCACTACACAAACCTTCAATCATGGCGTTGTGATGTGATGAGTGTTTTCGACCTTTCGAAGATCATGATGGATCGAGAAAGGTGGTTGCGGTAGGAGGGAGATTCTGCCGGAGACGGCAAAGTAGCACGCCTTTACAACCCAAAGGAAGCTCGTTCAAAAAACGCCGGCTCTATCGCCGGTGTCTCAGGTTTAAGTCTCACGCGGGTTACGAATATTTTATTCCTGCACCGAACTCGTTCATGGCCATCACAACAGCGCGGGCAGTTTCTCGCTTCAGACGGTTTTTCCTCGGGATCATGGTCACGAAATGACCATCGGTCGTCTTCACCTTACAGTGCTTTCTTCCCTCGTAAATCTGAAAGCCAGCTCGCTTCGCGATCCGTTGGAGTTCTTCATACGAGCAATCGGCAGTCTTAACGTGGAGCTCCCGCACGAGGGATGAGAAGTGTTAGTTTCTGGTCACGGCTCGGTGCGGGATAGGCATCCAAATGTTGAGCCGTCTCGACGGTTGGCAAGTAGGTAGGAACATAGGAAATGTACCTCTCGGGCACCTCAAGAAAAGTGCGCGCTGCATCATTGATCATCTCGATGAGTTCGGAGAAGGAATCAGCTTCGGTTCGACAACCGGCGAAGACTAGAATCTCTGCGCAGAAGCCCCCATCCTCGGATCGTTGCACCTGCACGGTGATTTCATGAGGAAACAAGGCGCGCAGCTTGCGGATTTCTTTTTTGTCTTTTTCTGTAAGTTTCTTTGCTCTCATATTTTCATCGTACGCAAGAACAGCGGAAAGTCAATGTGCAAGCAAAGAACTCTGACTCACGCGGCAGCTATGCCCTCCTTTCCACCTTCGCCCGCTATGGTCCTATGAGTTTTCAGCCTTGGGACCCTGGGACGCCCAGTATTTTCGGGACCTCGTTTGCCGTAAACCATGCGAGGAGATTCTCCAAAAGCTCCGTCAATGTTCGAGGTGTCCCACGATACGCGGCACCACCTCGAACACGCTCGCTGTGGTGGAGAAGCACCGAATCCATCGGTGTTTTTTTCATCTCTTCGATCGGTTCGTCCGACCGAGCCCCGGGGGGAATCGAAAACCCTCATGTAGTTATGGCTGTTCCGCGGGATGCAGACCGCTCCGTCTTCGGCTTCCGAAGATTCCGATCTGGGTCATGTAGGCCAGAATCGGCACGGCGCAGGGTACGCAGAGTTCAGCTTCGGCACTCGTTCCATACTCGACGAGCGTCGTCTGATCGTACATCCCGAACTCTATGCCACAACCACTACACAAACCTTCAATCATGGCGTTGTGATGTGATGAGTGTTTTCGACCTTTCGAAGATCATCATCGGGCAAGAACATCATCTGCGGTAGGAGGCTTAATTTGCCTTATTGGTAACAATTGACAGCCTTAGTCCCTTCTCGTAGGATTAAAGAATTACTATGGTTAATGTAAACAATATCGATTTGAGAAAGATTAGCCAGGATCTTCGTAGCTTCGAGAATCAGTGGGTAGCGATTACCGAAGATACTCGCATCGTGGCATCCGGCCCTACCTATGGCGAAACCGTGCGCCAAGTGAAAGAGGGCAGCGACGTTGTCCTGCTTAAGGTACCATCCTTCGACGCTTCCCTCGCTCCTGTGGAGGCATGAAGTTTGAGTATCAAAAATTTATCCTCGGTAGTCACGACCCTCGAAAGCCGCTGGTGGCACGGCCGCTCATACCGGTCTCGCTCCATGGGAATGGAATGAAAACCCGGAGTCCCTATTTTGCTCTCCTTGATTCCGGAGCGGATCGAGTTATCTTCCCGGCCGATCTTGCCGCAGAGGTTGGTATCCCGGACATCGAGAAAGGAGAGCTCGAACCTGCGGTTGGTATCGCTGGCCAACGGGCCGATGTCTACTATCATAACCTTGCGCTTCAAGTTCTTGGGGACACACGGGTCCTTCCCACGGCCGTGGGATTCTCCCGGACAGTGTCATTGCCTATTCTCGGTCGGTCGTTTTTCAAGCATTTCAAAGTAGTTACCTTCTCAGAATCCAAGGAGGAAGTAGAGCTCAAGAATTAAGAGGATGCACGGTATATTGTAACCACTACTGCGACTTCTGCGGATTCCCCACAATCCACTTCACGAGTTCCCTCAAAAGCCGATCCAATGTTCGAGGTGTCCCACGATACGCGGCACCACAACTAAAAAACAGCCGACTGGCTGTTTTTTAGTTACCTATTTCTTGAGCTTCAGGATCAATCGTTTCTCTTCCGGCCGTATCGAGTCGATGATGAACGTATAAGTTTGACCGGCGATAAGCGCTTTTTTCATTTCTTCGATGCCTCCGAATTCGGATACGTGGATGATTCCTTGAAGACCGTCTTGGAGATTCACAACACTCCCGAAGGGATTAAACTTGTACACCTCTCCTTTAACTTCCTGACCCGCCTTGTAGATGTCTTGGACGGTATTCCATGGATCGGTTTGAAGCGCCTTCAACGAGAGAAAAACGCGTCCCTCGCGAATGTCGATGATTTTAACCTTCAACACTTCATTTATTTTTACTACTTCTTTGGGGTTTGAGATAAGGCGGTGATTGAGCTCCGAAACATGCACCATACCTTCGATTTGCGGGTTGTCGACGAATCGGACGAAAACGCCGAAGTCGGCGATTCCCGAAACCATAACGTCAACTTCTTGGCCTACCTGATACTGCGTAAGAAGTTCTTTGATGTTCGGGGCGAGGATCTCTCGTTCGGAGACGATAAGTTTTTTCGTACGCGGATTTACGTCAATGATTTTTACGCTCAACTCCTCCCCGATGAATTTTTTGAGCTCGTCGGTAAGTTTTTGCCGGTCATTTTGGTCGATCTTCGGATAGTGATCGTTTGAAAGGCGGGAGACGGGCAAAAATGCCTTAAGATCGATAATAGTAGTCATAAGTCCGCCCGAGTTCGCGCCAACGATCTTTACCTTGATAACCTCGCCGGATTCTTGGAGTTCTTTTATCTGTTGCCAAAGGCGCTGTTGGTCGGCCTCGGTCAAAGAGAGCTCGACATACCCGTCGTCATTTTCGAGGCATACCACCTTCGCGGCGATACGTCCCCCGATCTCCAGCTTCTTTACGAGCTCCCGCGCGTTCAAAAGTTCCTGACCATAGACAACTCCGGTGCCATACGGACCGAGATCAAAAAAAGCCGTTCGCGGAGCCTTGCGAATGAGTTCGGCTTCCACGACGTCGCCCTCTCTTACGTAGGAGTCGTCCCGAAGGCGCTCCTTCAAGATCTGGGCAAAAGGAGGAAGAATGGGCGTTTTTATATTGGGAATATCGTTTGGCATACCAAGGGATTATAGGGAAAGAGCTTTTGAAATGCAAATGCGACTGGAAATTCCTCAAAATTTCTGGTATCATAGTACTGCCCTAATGATTATCCAGTACTTCGGAGAAGGATGTTTTCGCTTGCAGAGCGGTGATACCGTGCTTCTTGTCGACCCCGTGAACAATCGACAAAAAGCCGATGTCGTTCTTTCGACGCTCACCTCGACTGCCCTTCCGGATGTCGGGCAAAACGAGATCCGTTTTCCGGGCGAGTACGAAATGAAGGGAATCGAAGTATGGGGGTTTCCCGTTGCGGCAGAATCCACGGAAAAATTTTTGAAGACGATTTACTTAGTGCATTGGGAGGGAATGTCCTTTGTCTTTCTCGGGCATCTTTCGAAGGGGATGGAGCCCGAAGCTCTTGAGAAAATGAGCGAATCCGATGTGCTTTTTTTCCCGTTTGACGGAGAACATTTTTTAACCGCCGAGGCGGCCGCGAAATTAGTGAAGCAACTCGGGCCCCATGTCGCCATTCCCAGCTTTTCCAAGAACCCTTCTGAAATCCTCAAGGCCTTTGGACAGAAAATTGCCCCGCAAGAAAAGTTGGTGTTCAAGAAAAAGGATCTCGCGGCGGATCAGGACAAAATCGTTATTTTAGAAACAAGCTAATCGTTATGCGTCAAAAAACATTTCTCGAACGTTTGCAGGAGGCGCCCGAATCCGCCAAGCGGAAAACGACGGTTCTCGTAAGCGCCATCGTTATGGTCGCTGTAATTTTTGTTTGGCTCACTTATTTTAATAATCTTTTGAGAGATACGAAGAGTCAGCCCGTGCCGGAAATTCAAGGGAGTGAGAGTTTTACGTTCTTCCATACGATGCAAAACGGCCTCGCGGTTATTCTGGACAGTTTTGTTTCCGGTATCCGCGGCATCGGTAACGTATTCGTCGGCGGAAGAAGTTCAACGGTAACTCCGGAACATTAGATTTTTAATCGAACCAATGGATAACATTGAAAAACGTGAAATTACCAGCGAGCTCCAAGAGGCGTACATCGACTATGCGATGTCGGTCATTGTTTCGCGCGCTCTCCCGGATGTGCGCGACGGTTTGAAGCCCGTGCATCGACGTATCTTGTGGGGTATGTGGGACTCGGGTTCAACTGCCGACGCGAAGCTTAAAAAATCCGCAAATATTGTTGGTGAGGTAATGGGCAAGTACCATCCTCACGGCGATCTTTCTATCTATGACGCGCTGGTTCGGATGGCGCAGGATTTTTCTCTGCGGTATCCCTTGGTGCAAGGTCAGGGAAATTTCGGTTCTGTTGACGGCGACAACGCCGCCGCGATGCGGTACACGGAGGTGCGTCTTGCGCGCATTGCCGACGAACTTTTGCTTGATATAGAAAAAGAAACGGTTGACTGGCAGCCGAACTACGACGGCATTCGCCTTGAGCCAAAGGTGCTCACCGCAAAGCTTCCTAATCTTCTCTTGGGCGGGAGCGTGGGAATTGCCGTGGGTATGACGACAAATATTCCTCCGCATAATTTAAGCGAAGTGGCGGATGCGATCCTTTATTTGGTGGACAATCCGAAGGCGGGGAACGACGATCTTCTTAAATTTATAAAAGGACCCGACTTTCCCACCGGAGGGATTATTTTCGATCGTAAGGCGATCGCGCAGGTATACGAGACTGGCCGGGGCACGATAACCATACGGGCAAAAGCGGAGATAGAAGAACGGCATGGTCGTGAAGGCAGTCGCGCGAGAGGATTCAATATTGTCGCGACCGAAATTCCTTACCAAGTGAACAAAGCCGAGTTGATCGTGAGGATCGCCGAACTGGTACAAAACAAAAAAATAGAAGGCATCCATGATTTGCGCGATGAATCCGACAAAGACGGTCTTCGCATCGTTATTGAACTTAAAAATGACGCTCCGCCTCAGAAGATCTTAAATCAGCTTTACCGCCAAACGGATCTCCAGAAAGATTTCCACGCGAATATGATCGCGTTAGTCGGCGGGATTCAGCCGCAGCTGCTCTCCTTGAAAGATATCCTCGTATATTATCTCGAGCATCGCACGGAGGTGGTGCGTCGGCGCGCGCAATTTGATCTGAAGAAAGCCGAAGAGCGCGCTCATATCTTGGAAGGACTCGTCAAAGCCCTTTCGGTTATTGATCGCATTATCGCGACGATCAAAAAATCAAAAGATCGCGACGAAGCGCATAAAAATTTAGTGAAGAATTTTAAGCTCAGCGATATTCAAGCGACGGCAATCCTCGAGATGCGCCTTCAGTCTCTCGCGAATCTTGAGCGGCAGAAAATCGAAGATGAACTCAAGGAAAAACTCGCCTTGATCAAAGAGTTGAATATTATTTTAAAAAACCCAGCGCGTATTTTAAAGATTATTAAAGATGAAGTGAAAGAATTAAAAGATAACTATGGCGACGAGCGAAAAACAAAGGTGGTGGCGACGGGGCTTACCGAATTCAAAGACGAGGATTTGATTCCCGAAGAGGAGGCGATCATCGCGCTCTCTTCCGGCGGCTACGTAAAGCGTCTCGCGCCGGATTCGTTTAAGAGCCAGCGCCGCGGCGGCAAGGGGCTTGTCGGTTCGGATGTTGCCGACGAGGATTTCATTACGCATTTTTTGAGCACAAAGACGCACGACCAACTTTTGTTCTTCACGGACAGGGGAAGAGTGTTCCAAATCAAAGCGCACGAGATTCCTGCCGCAAGCCGTACCGCGAAGGGGAAAGCGATCCACAACTTTCTCGAGCTTCCCACGAACGAGAACATAAGTGCGATTGTAAATTCTCCGAAGCTTGCTTCCGGAGATAAAAGTTCGGAGTATCTCGTCATGGTGACCCAAGATGGACTGATCAAAAAAACACCGATCGGCGAATTCCAAAATATTCGACGCTCGGGTATTATCGCCCTGGATCTTAAAAAGAATGATCTCTTGAAATGGGTCGGCATCTCGCACGGGAAAGACGAGGTGGTGCTCACGACGCGAGGCGGTCAGGCGATCCGATTCAAAGAAACACAGATTCGTTCCATGGGCCGGAGCGCCGCCGGCGTGCGCGCGATTCGTCTTCGAAGTGGCGATCATGTTGCCGGGTTTGATATAATAAAAGATAAGAAGTCGGAAAAGCAGGAAGAGCAGCCAAAGGGCGTGAACCGCTTGGTAGTGGTGATGGAAAATGGCTTCGCGAAGCAGACGGCTCTTACGCAGTATAAAGTACAGAATCGCGGCGGTTCCGGAATCAAGACTGCGAAGATTACGAAGAAAACAGGTTCCATTATTTCGAGCAAGGTAGTGCGCGAAGAAACCGAGATTTTCGCTCTCTCGGCAAAAGGCCAGGTAATTCGGACGGAACTCTCAAGTGTGCGCATGACGGGTCGCGCCGCGCAGGGTGTGCGGATCATGAATCTTAAGAGCGGTGATCGGCTGGCGGGAATCGTAATCGTTTAGAAGAATACAAGTAATATTTTTTTTAAATGCCAACACTTCCGGATCTCTCGAACATTCCCCGACGGCAGGTATTTATTGTTGGAACATTTTTCGCCGCCATCATTCTTGGCGTTCTCTTGTGGTTTGGTCTTCGTCCTCCTGCCATCGACCCGAACACACAGGGAGATCTTACGATGTGGGGTGTTCTCGACGCGAATCAGATGAAAAGTTTTATCGACGAAGTACAGAGGAGTTTACCGGGCATCAAGGTGCAGTATCGAGAAGTTGATAAGGAGAGCTATGATGCAACATTAGTGGATGCTTTAGCCGCGGGCGAGGGTCCGGATATTTTTATGGTTTCCGATCGCGATTTGCCCCGACAGATCGGGAAAATCCAGCCCCTCCTTCCCGAACAATTCGGCATTCCGCGATTGCGGGAGTTTTTCCCGGCGGTGGTAGAGGAGCAGTTCGCGGATAAGGACGGCAAGATATACGGCCTTCCTTTGTATCTCGACACGCTTCTCCTGCTCTATAACAAAGAACTTTTTGATCAGGCCGGTATCGTGGGGCCGCCGAAGACGTGGAGCGCGTTTGAAAAAATCGTGCCGAGTTTACGTTCGGTCGGACAGAACGGAAATATCTTGCAATCGGCGGCGGCGATCGGCGGAACCAAAGAATCCATCGCGACCGCGGTTGATCTTTTAAATCTTTTAATGATCCAAGGCGGCGCTCCGATGACAAGCTTGGATCGAAGGAGGGCGCTTTTTTCCAATATGACGAGCGAAGGGGGATCAGGTCAGGCCGCTTTTGATTTTTACACAAAATTTGGCACGACGGCATCGCCGGTTTATACATGGAACGACGCGCAAGGTGACTCCATCGAAAGCTTTACCGCCGGAAAGACCGCGATGATTTTTGACTATTGGGAGAGGATATTCGAAATTCAAAAAAAGGCGCCCTTTTTGAAGATGCGTGCTGCTTCCATGCCCCAGCTTTCAAGCACGCAATCGATAAATTATCCCCATTACTGGGCACTTACGGTATCGCGTCAGAGCCGCAAACAGATTCCGGCATGGAATTTTATTATTAAGGCGACAACCGATTCGACGCTCGCGTATAATTTTTTCAAAGTTTCTAAACTTCCTCCGGCATTAAACAGTATCATCGCTTCGGTTCCTGCGTCGTCGGAATACTACGTGCCCGTACGACAGGCACTCACGGCGCGTTCGTGGTACGAAGTGAGCGGCCGCGAGATAGACAATATTTTTTCTCGCGCCATCTCCCGCGCCGTAACGGGGCAAGCGACTCAGTCGAAGGCGCTCAAAGAGGCCGAAGATCAAATCTCGGAATTAATGAGGACACGACGACAATAACGCAATGAACCGCCACACGCGATACTTCATTTTTTTCTTCGCGATTCTTCTCTTCTTTTTTGTTGTGCCGTTTGCGGCAGAGGCCGTGGGCTTTCCCTATTGGGGTACGAATCCCCCGATTCTTCCCTGCGGCTATAGCGGTGGGCCTCCCTGTACGGATCTCTGTCAGATGGTTCAGCTAGGACAGAATGTTGTGTTTTTCGGTATGACGCTTGTTGTCTTTGCTCTCGCGCCGATATTTATCGCGTGGGGAGGCATTGAGCTCATGATCGGAGCATCTTCTTTGGTGGATATCGGCGGTGGATCAAAAGAAAAAGTAAGTCATGGAAAAAAGACGATCAAAAGCGCGATTGTGGGGCTCGTGCTCGCGCTTGGCGCGTTTGTAATCGTAAATACCTTTATAACATTTTTGGGAATATCGATCGGCGGAGCGGGCGGGTGGGCAAGTTTTCAATGTACCGTTCTCGAGCTTCCTCCGCCTCCCGCGCCCATAGTGCCCCCTGGGGGAATAACACCTCCTCCCGGTGTTTCTCTGGGAACCGGATGGTCGGGAGCGGTTATCCCTCCGGGAACATTGGATGACGCGACGGCACGGAATCAATTGAGGGCTGCCGGCATTGAGGTGACAAGTTCTAACGGTTCTAATAGCAACTGCACGAGTGCGGGTCAGACGAACTGCACAAGCTTGAGCGGTTTGCCGCAATTGGCTGTTGATAACCTTATCGCTTTGAAGAGCGACTGCAAATGCGCGCTTACTGTAACCGCGGGCACCGAGGCGGGGCACGCAACACACGGCATGGGAAAGAGCATCGTTGACGTGCGCGCGGACAATAAGGTTACGTCCTATCTTCAGAATGAAATTCGTGCCGCGAATCCACATATTTCGGCGATCCTTCCCGATACGTATTATTCGATAGGCAATGAACGCTATCGTTACGAACCCCCCGATAAGCCCGGCGAGGGACCGCACTGGCATGTCGAATTCTGATTCCCCGCGTGGAAGGGCATATGATAGAATATAGATACGATTATGTATAAATTATTTTTTACGATTGCCTCAGGAGTTCTTCCTTTCACCTCTCGCGTGTTTGCGAGTAGTTCCAGCGGACCGACTTCCGGCGGACCGGTTGGAGGAGGTAGTAATACGGAAATTACAATTCCAAACCCCTTAGGAAGCGAAAGTTTTCTCGATATTGCCCAGCGAATAATTGATGCATTATTTCGCATCTCCATTCCCATCGCGGCGATTATGGTTCTCGTGGGTGGGTTTCAGATCATGACCGCGGGTGGAGATCCAAAAAAAGTTACGAACGGCAGAAACACGCTCATTTACGCCGCGATCGGTTTCGCGGTGGTTTTGCTCGCGAGCTCGGTTGCCGCGGTTGTTCAGAGTGTGTTAAAACCATAGAAACCTATGAGAGAAAATTTTTTGAAATATTCACCGGAGCTCATCGCTGTTTTATTTGTGCTCTTCACCTTCGCGCGTTTCGTGGGAGCGGCGCCGCTTTTGAATGATGTTACTGATGTAGAGAAACTCCTCTGCCGGATTTTTGGCTATGTATTCACCATCTTCATAATTTTGAGTTTGATTATGACGCTCTGGGCGGCGTTTCTTTATCTTACCGCCGGAGGCGAGCCGGAAAAGATAAAAACCGCGGGGAGGACGCTTATGTATGTCGCGGTCGCCGTTGCGGTCGCTTTAATTGCGAGGGGATTCCCGCGGATTATTTTGAGTTTATTCCCTAGCGGCAATCCTCAGCAGTTGATTGGGTGTTAGCGTTTTTTATGGAATATCGTATAATGAAGCCAAGCTTAAAAGGTCGAAATTATAACTTTTTTGAAGCATGTATACTATGAAAAAACGACTCATTCAAATTGCCGGTCCGGTTATCGCAACAATGATCGGGCTTTCACCGGTTTTATCGAGCGCGCAAACGCAAGACGTACCTCAGGCTCCTATTACCGATGTGCGTGGTGTTTTTGACTTTCTCTGTGGAATATTCGGATTGTTTTTCACGCTCTTTATTATCGCCTCGATTATTTTGGTGCTTTGGGCGGCATTTAAGTATTTGACCGCAGGTGGAGATCCGGAAAAGGTAAAGAGCGCAAACCATTCGTTAATTTATGCCGCGGTAGCGGTTGTGGTGGCGCTTTTGTCTCGTGGATTTCCATTTATCATCAACTCCCTTTTCTCGGGAGGCGGTGGAGGCGGTGGTCTGACGAGTGCGTGTTCTTAAATTTATTTTAGGTTTTTGACAAAGAAAAAAGACCCTCGGGAGATGTTCTTCCCGGGGGTCTTTTGCTTGACCCTTTTACATTACTCCACAAGGAGACGCCGGGTCATGAGCTTCTCCTCATTGAGGTTTGAGAGGGGTTGTCTCCCAAGAGATCGTCGCGGAGTCCGCGGATCTCCACATCTTCGGGTCCCAGGTTCAAAATAGAAAACTCAGGACCTATATCCTTCCCGTTTTCCGGAAAGTCGATGTAGTCGGTGCCCTTCGCACCTCTTATTCTTATGGTCGCGTTGGGCTTAACTCCTCCTTCCTCGCTTACTTTTACAAAGAACAAATGGCTTCCCCCGTTGAAGCGCAGGCACTCGCCGGCGCGCACGGTGAAAAGAATTTCCGGACGCATTGATATATCCGTGTCTTCGGAATCGTCGCAGTTTCGCTTCTCCGAATCTTCCAAGGTTACTGTCGGATGCGCTCTCCGGTCTCGGAGTACGTCAGACATCATCAGAGGAGATTCTCCAAAAGAAGCATTTTCTTCTGGAGCTTCGAGTGAGACTATCGCAGTAATGGGTACATCACCCAACGGACAAATGCGGAATTCACTAAGAGGAATTCCGACACGTGTTTCTCGAGCTGTTCTTCCGGGTTTTTCTTCCCAGAGAGTATCGTGCGGACCCACGTATCTTTTCCGCCCGTTCCAATACCACTCGACGTATCCCACTCGCGGCTCCACCTTGATTTTAAGGTAAGGGCGCGCATTGGGATGAGATGCATCGTGGTAGAGAAGCGATATTGTGCCACTACACGTGAAGGGAGAAACATTGATTGTCTTTGTTTCGTTCACGGCAATCAAGGTGTTCGTTTCTCCTGTGGGCCACTTTTCGAGATCGCGTCCTCTCCACTCGAGCTTCACCCACTCGGGAATGATTGTGCCGCCGAGCGCCGCATAGCCCAGAAGAGCTATGACGCACGCGACGAACGCAATCTTTCCCCAGCTGAAGTTCCAGCTTATGACACCTCTCTTTTCTTTCCCGTCCTCCGCCTTTCCCTCTTCGGCAAGGAGCTTTGCGCGCCTATATCGAAAGAGTATCGTGCCGACGAAGAGGAAAAGAATAATCCCACCGAACAAAAATCCCAAGACCCAAGAGAGCACATTGTATCTCCAAACAAAGAAGATGATGCTTATCGCTCCCGCGATAAGAAAAAAAATCATCCCTTTTGACGTCCCCGCTGGTTTCGCCTTTTGCTGTGGTTTGGCAGTACTCTGCTGTTGGGTTTTGCTCTGACGTTGAATGACGCGATATATCCACGTCACGGAGAACATGATGATTGTCACCGAAATGACAATCCCCGTAATCCACATGAAATTATTCACGATTTGTTTCCTCCAAGGAGAGACTTCAGGATGTCACCGATAGGAGATGAAACAAGAACGGTGTTCCCCGCGCCTGCGGCTGTTTTTTCAAGTGCCTCGGCGGCGAGGTTCTCTTGCTCCTGTCCCGGTTTCCAGATTACATCTCTGCGCTTACGTTCCGCATCGGCCTTGAGCTGCATCGCCTCGGCTATTCCCTCGGCTTCGATGATGGTTCGTCTTTTTTCTTGTTTAGTCTTGAATTCGAGAGTCGCGGCTTCTTCGTGTTCTTTGGCAAGTTTGCCCGAGAGCGCATAGTCCCGCACCTCGAGTTTGACCACCTCGACGCCGTAATCTCTTTTGAATTCATCGAAGATCGCTGCGAGAGACGGATTCGCGGCGCTGATGTCCCCTTTCTGGGTTTCATCATAGCTGTTGGATTTGACGTAGTCTCGTATGATCGGCTGGGTTCGAAGGAGAACTGCGTCAAGCCATCGGTGTACCTTGAAAAGCGCCTTGTGGGGATTCACGATGCGAATCGTGAGGACATATTTTACGTCTACTTGAAGCAGGTCTGATGTTTCGGCACCCGTTAATACGTCCGTGTACGGGGTGTGCTTCACGTAAACATGCCGCAACATCTCGTTGTGATATTCGTCCACGTCTTGGAGTATGCCCCCTACCTCTTTCTTTTTTGTGGTGACCCACGTGAAACGGTAAGCGTACACTTCATGGAATGGAGGAAAACCAATCCATCTGATGTGTTCGAGCCATCCCCCAAAGAGATGATGCTTCAATTTAGTGGTCAGTGTTGATGGGGAGCTTGTGCATACAACTTCCCCATCTTTATCGAGCTCGAATCCCTGGTAGTTCATGATGGCCCTCAAGAACTTGCCGTTCTTGAGGATTGCTCTCGCGCTCCCTTCCTGGACTGTTGTCCAGAACATGTGAACGCTTGCGAGTGCCGCGATGAGCAATGCCGAACCGTAGAGAAGAACGATCATGGTGACCGCAACAACTACTACAATAGCGATGAACATCTCTGCTCCTTATGTGAAAGTTATTCGTTCCGATATTCGGTTATAAATGAGCTTTGGCGTCGAGACCTATTCTCGGCCAATTGTGAATAAACTACCATAAATACTACTCTTTGTCAAATCAAAAAAAGCTGGTATACTAGGTATATGTCAGGTCTGGGCAGGTGGCGAAATGGCAAACGCACTAGCTTTAGGAGCTAGCGCCGCAAGGCTTGTGGGTTCAAGTCCCACCCTGCCCACAAAAAGAGACCCCCAATTCGTTCTTATTTTCCCCCTCTTCTGCGTCCGTGAAATGATTTGTGGATTTCCCGCAGTTCTTTATTGGTAATGTGGGTGTAGATCTGCGTTGTGTTTATATTCGCGTGGCCCAAAAGTTCTTGGACCGAACGGAGATCGGCTCCGTTTATCAAAAGATCCGTCGCAAAGCTATGCCGGAGTTGGTGAGGATGTATTTTTTTTGGTATTCCCGACGCGATGGCGCGGTAATTCATAAGTCGTTGCACCGAGCGCGGTGTAATTCTGCCGAGAATATTTTTTTCGTTTTTCGCGAGACTCACGAAAAGCGCCGATTCGGTGTCGCCGCGTTTTTCGAGATATTCTTTTATCGTTTTTTTTGCCCGATCCGAGAGAAAGACGACGCGTAATTTGTCGCCTTTTCCGCGGACGGTAAGTTCTCCTCGATTGAGATCGACATAGCGGTCGAGCGAGCAGAGCTCCGAGAGACGCAAACCGGTCGAGAAAAATGTTTCGAGTATCGCTTGATCACGCAACGCGCGAAAGTTCATTTTGGTCGGCCGCGCGAGGAGGCGTTCGAGGTCTTCGTAGTCGAGAACCTCGATTTGCCGACTCGGCACTTTAGGGAGTTCTATTTTTTCCGGCGCGAGAACTTTCATGTCGCGCCGCGTGAGATACTTCAAGAAATTGCGAAGCGCGATGACGTAATATCCTTGGGTAACTTTTTTAAGCGATTGGCGTATTTCGTCGGAGTTCCTTACGGCAACGGGGCGGGCAAGATGAAGTCGAAAGGCGCGGACGATCGTTTCGGTGATCTGTGAAGGAGAAGATATCTTTGCGAACTTAAGGAACTCCTTCAGATAGCGTTCATAATTTTCCCGCGTTTTCGGTGAACGGTTTTTTTCGATCTCCAAATAATTCAAATATTCTTCAAGGTAGGCTTCAATCGAGGATGCCATAACATCATTGTACTCCGTGGCTGAGGGAAGCGACAATGACATCTTTTGCGTTGAATAAGTATCATAGTAAATGGGCATCATCTTCGAGAACCGCCCCTTTATTTTCCCTATTCCTTGCATTTTGGCTTTAAAAGCTGTATACTTTCCAAACTATGCTTACGAAACGCGTGAAGGCGAGAATCGTCGGTGAGGTGCAAAAGCACAAAACCGACACGGGTTCAGCCGAGGTGCAGGTGGGGATTTTAAGCCGTCAGATAGATGAGCTCGCCACGCATCTTAAAAAGAATCCCAAAGACAATCACTCTCGGCGGGGACTCTTAAAAATGGTGAGCCACCGGAGGAAACTCCTCCTCTACATAAAGAAAAAAGAGCCGAAGAGCTACGACAAGCTTATAAAAAAGCTCGATCTTAAAAAATAGACCACGTATGAGACAGGCGAGTAGCGTATATGCGAATCAGCGCGTCGGTATTTTTATCGATGTACAAAATCTTTATCATTCGGCGAAAAATCTTTATCACGCGCGGGTAAATTATCGCGAGCTTATCAAGCACTTGGTCGCCGGACGTCAGCCCATTCGTTCGCTCGCCTACGTAGTGAAAAGCGAGGGAGTTGAGGGCGCGGCGCCTCGGGATGGTGCCCAGCACGTTGTGAAAGAGGTTTATCGGAGCGATGATACGCGCTCGGTTTCCTCTGAAGCCGCGTTTTTTGAAGCGCTCGAGAAGGCGGGGCTTGAACTGCGGCTCAAGGATCTGCAGATCTATGCCGATGGGCTGAAGAAGGCGGACTGGGATGTGGGAATGGCGGTGGATGCCATTCGGATGTCTTCGTTCCTTGATGTGGTAATATTGGTAACCGGCGACGGAGATTTTCTCCCCCTTATCGACTATTTAAAGTGGGGAGTAGGGAGATTTGTTGAAGTTGCCGCGTTTCACCGGAGCGCCTCTTCAAAGCTCCGCGAAGCGGCCGATAAGTTTATTAATATAGAAGAGATCCCTCGGGTACTCATAAAAAGATGAAATTTGAAAGAAAAAAATTTTCTATTGAAGTCGGCGGAAGACCTCTCACGTTAGAGTTTTCTCCGCTTGCCGGAAAGGCGAACGCCGCGGTGCTTGGGAAATACGGCGAGACAATCGTCTTAGTGAGCGTGGTAATGAGCCCTACCGAATCAAGCGCGAATTATATGCCCCTGAAGGTTGACTACGAGGAGCGTTTTTACGCCGCCGGAAAGATTATCGGAAGCAGATTCATCCGTCGCGAGGGCCGTCCGTCCGAAGATGCGATTTTGACCGGGCGACTCGTGGATCGCGTGATCCGGCCGCTCTTTGACCAACGTCTGCGACACGAAGTGCAGGTCGTGGTAACGGTGCTTTCGTACGATGAAGAAAACGATCCTGATTTCGTCGGGCTTATCGCCGCCTCCGCCGCGCTTTCGATTTCCGATGTGCCGTGGCAGGGACCGATTGCCGCCGTGCGAATCGCAAAGATCGGAGAGACATTTCGGGTAAATCCGACGAATGCCGAACTTCAATCACCCGAACTTTTATTTGAAACATTTGTCGCCGGTTCAAAAGGCGCGATTAATATGATAGAACTCGCGGGCAAAGAAGCCGGTGAGTCAGAAGTTTTGAAGGCGTTCGAATGGGCGGAACAAGAGTTCGCGCGCCTCGTTGATTTCCAATCGGAAATAGTAAAAGAAATCGGAAAGCCCAAAGCCGACATAAAGATGGCCGAGGCAGAATCGGCATTGAAGAATGCGGTTAAGAAATTCCTCGCGGATCGGCTTGAAGATGCGATCTATGACGCGCCGAAAGACGGAAGAAATACAAAGCTCGCGGCGCTCAAAGAAGAACTTTACGCGCATCTCAAGGAAACATTTGTGGCGAGCGAAAGCGGAGGAGCTCCCGATTTTAAAGCGGTTGAATTTTTAATCGAGGATATGGTTGACGCGTTGGTGCATAAAAATATTCTCGAAGACGGACGGCGTCCGGACGGACGGAAATTGGACGAAGTGCGCGCGCTTCACGCCGAAACGCATCTTTTTGAGCGCACGCACGGTTCGGGATTGTTTATACGCGGCAACACTCAGGCGCTCGCGGTTACGACATTGGCGGCGCCGGGAGCGGAACAGCTTATCGAAACGATGGAAATAACGACGAAGCGTCGCTTTATGCTCCACTATAATTTCCCCGCATACTCCGTGGGAGAGATCGGCTCTTTCCGCGGACCGGGACGTCGCGAGATCGGACACGGCGCTTTGGCGGAAAAGGCGATCCGCTGGATGATCCCAAGCGTGGAGCAATTTCCTTATACGATACGCGTCGTTTCGGAGATTCTCTCGTCAAACGGTTCTTCTTCGATGGCGACAACCTGCGCGGCAACACTATCGCTTCTTGACGCCGGCGTGCCGATCAAAAAGCCGGTCGCGGGAATTGCGATGGGGCTTATGATCGACGATAAAGGGAACTATAAAGTACTTACGGATATTCAGGGGCCTGAAGATCACTATGGGGATATGGACCTGAAGGTTGCCGGAACGGATGCGGGCGTGAACGCCATTCAGATGGATATCAAAGTGAACGGATTAAAACGTGAAATTTTGGAGGACGCGTTGCGTGAGGCAAAGAAGGCGCGGTTGCATATTTTGGATCATATGAAAAAAGTGATCGCGACGCACCGTCCGGAACTTTCGCCGTACGCGCCTAAAATAATCGTCTTGAAGATCAATCCGGAAAAGATCGGTCTTGTGATCGGCCCCGGTGGAAAGATGATCAACGGACTTATTAAAAAAACGGGCGTCATTACCATCGATATCGAAGAGGACGGCAGTATATTTATTGCCGCCGATGATCCGAAGAAGGCAGAAGAGGCGGCGAACGACATTCGCGCGCTTACGCGAGAGTATAAAGTGGGTGAAGTCGTGGAGGGGCCTATCGTGCGTGTCCTTGATTTTGGAGCGATTGTGGATTTGGGAGGCGGTAAGGACGGAATGATACACGTTTCCGAGCTTCAGAACGGTTTCGTAAAGAATGTCGGTGACGTGGTGAAAGTTGGCGATTTTGTTCGCGCGAAGATTATCCGCGTTGATACGGACGGGCACATCGGTTTGTCCTTGAAACAGCTCGAGTAAGCCCCGTTAGAGAATAATGATTCTCTGCGTTTCTTTGTAAGTGCCCTTGTTTTTCCAACGGGGTAAAACAAGTACCTTTTCTCTCGACGGGCGACGGAGTACAATAGAAAGAGTCGCCTGTTTTTTATTATAGAAAATAATTTTTCATGGAAGAATCTCAAGTCGCGAGTAATCCCTCGTCCATTCCGGCTCCGCCGGAGGTGAGCGTGAGGACGATGACTTCGGATATTGAGGCGATGACGCGGGGCGGGGGTACCTCGATTATCCCCGACGGCGTAGGTAGCTCCGAGTCTGATGTCGCCTATGCCCCGCCACGTCCCGAAACATTCACCTTAAGCGGAGAACCATACAAGGAACCTTTTGCGACGTATGTGAGTCCTCGCGCCGTGATTGTGGTGGGAATTATTGCCATACTTATCATGGCGATTTTGATAGGGTATTTTTTTGTATATCCATTTTTTATAAAATTGACCGTTCCGCCCTTTAATGCGAATCCAGGATCATTGACTCCCGCGCCGACAGGCATTGTGCTTCCGCCTTCGTCTCCGCCGAGCGTCGTAACGCATGAAACTTTTTTCCGCATTCTGGCAGACCGAACGATTCCCTTTGTGGTTGTGAAGTCTCCCGTTTCGAGCGTGGTTGATCTGCAGACGTACGCGCAGAAATTAACGGGAGTGATTAATGCGACTGGTGGAACCACGGGTTTTTATGAACTTGGCCTTGCGGATGATGCCGGAAAGCCTTTAGCCGCCTCGCGATTTTTTGATCATATCAGCGTTCATCTTTTTGAACCGAGTTTTCTCGACGCCAATTTCAATCCCGATTTTACGGCGTTCGTGTATAAGGACAGAAAGGGAATTTGGCCCGGATATGTGTTGGGAATAAAACGCGGCAAAACGTTATCCGTTGTTCAGAATCAGATAGCAAAAGAAATTGAAAATTCTGGAGATATTACGAGTGCGTTTTTGACTTCACCGGGGAAACCCTCGCCGGGCGTTTTTCGTGACGCGCTGTTTCTTGATCACACGGTGCGGTATTTTACCTTCGATGTTCCGGGCAGTGTTGCGCAGACAGAGTTCAGCTACTCTTGGTTTAATGATAAATTTCTGGTGATTTCGACATCGCGCGGAGGACTCGAGAAGGCATTCGAGCATTTGGGGAGGTAGTTTTTTCTTTGGGTTTTCGAAGTCGCCCGCCTTTCTTTTGTGTAACCCGCTCAGGTTACAGAAATAGGATTCGCTCCGTTTGATTTTTTGAATAAATTTTGCGGTTCCCGTCATACTTCCGACCGTAAAATTTATAATCAAAAAATCTACACTTCGCTCGGCTATTTCTCTCTAGCCTTCACTTATGGTTAACACAAAAGAAAGGCAGACGGATATCGGTTTTTGCAAAAACTTATCAAACCCAAAGAAAAAACTATTCTTGAGATTGAGTTGGAGGAAAAGGAAAGCCGCTCTGATGGGAGCGGCTAGGTGTTTACTCGGAGGAGATTGGGAAATTGAAGAGTTTCTCGAGAGCGGTTCCCTCTGCCACGACATAGGCACCATCTTCTTCGAAGGTACCTATGTTAATTTTAATAACGAGAACCCCCTCTTTTTGACTGAGGACGAGTCTTCCCTCTTTGGCAAGAATTTTTTCGAATCCACTGAGGCAGACTTCTTCGAGTGTATCCGATCCATCATTGAAGAAAATATCCTGAATATCTATGGCGCATGGCGGAATATCTTTGAGAGCCAAACGTTGTTGTATCTCGATCTCTTCCGCGACATCACTATCCGGCCATATTAGAAGGGTGAGGTGGAAGGAGTGGGAAACGAAGTCGAACTCCGTCAGGCTAAACGAGAATTCCACGTGGTCCGCCATCTCGAAATCTTGCAAGGTGACGTTTTTGGGGTCGAGAGTGTAGTCGTTCTTAGAAGATACGATTCGCATTGCGCACCTCCTCATAAATGAAAAGTTTCTGGTTTGAGTATATGTTAGTGAGTCTTATTTGTCGATAGTGGGGCTCCTTTTGAAAGTTTTAAAACGACCCTCTCCGAATTTAAAAAAGACCGCTTACGCGGTCTCCAGTTTTATTTTCTTTATTACGCCCTCTTGGATTGTTTTCAATGTCTTTTTATCTTCTTTTAACTTCTCGCGCACATTGTCGAATCCAACCCCTAATTTTTCGCCGTCCAAACTGTAGGTGGAGGCGGTTTTTATAACGATGCCATGTTTTAGCCCCGAGTTCAGCACATCCGCTTCATAGGAAATTCCTTGGCCATACATAATGTCGAATTCCGCGAGTTTGAAGGGCGCCGCGACTTTATTTTTGACTACCTTTGCTTTGACGCGACTACCGACGACATCCTCTCCTTTTTTGACTTGCGCGATGCGGCGGACATCGATGCGGACCGAGGCGTAGAATTTCAACGCTTTTCCGCCCGGGGTTGTTTCGGGATTTCCGAACATCACCGTGTTGATTTGCATGCGGATTTGGTTGATGAAAATAATCATCGTTTGGCTCTTCGCGGAGATGGCGGTGAGCTTTCGAAGCGCCTGTGACATCATCCGTGCTTGAAGGCCGATAAATTGAGCGCCCATTTCTCCCTCGATTTCCGCGCGCGGCGTAAGCGCCGCCACGGAATCAACGACGATGACGGAGATCATATTCGAGCGCACCAAGCTTTCTAAAATATTCAGCGCCTGTTCGCCGTTGTCCGGTTGTGAGATGAGGAGATCATTTATTTTTACTCCTAAGCGCGAGGCGTATTCCGGATCCAGTGCGTGCTCGGCATCAATGAAGGCGGCTTTCCCTCCTTGTTTTTGCGCTTGCGCGACGACGTTCAATGCCAATGTTGTTTTACCGCTTCCTTCGGGACCGTACACTTCGATGATTCTTCCCCGAGGAAGCCCTCCGACACCCAGCGCGAGGTCCAAAGAAAAAGACCCCGTGGGAATGACGGCGACATCTACCTTGCGCACATCGCCGAGTTTCATGATCGCTCCCTCTCCGTATTTATCGCGAAGCGATGAAAGAAGGCCGTTTAATTCGTCCTGGTTCTCCTCATTCGTTTTTTTCTGCGGTATAGGCATGTTTAAAGGTAAAATTTTTGACTTACGACAGCAAGATTTCGACGATTGATTTCAGTTCTTTCATAATAGCTTAAGTTTAGAATGTCGGGCGCGAGTGTCAACTTTAGGGCTATCTTATGGATAGGGGTATTTTTATATATCTAAGCCGTTATTCCGAAAGGGGCGCTGAGGTCGGTGCTGTGCTGGTAGCTCCTGTTTTCGGAGGTGTTTGATAGATAATTTCGCGGCTTACTTCGGTTTGTCGTCCAAGAAACTTTTTTGCGATAATACTTACCGGATTACGCCCGGGCTGGAGAAGGATATTCTTTTCCCAACGTCCGATGGCGTCTATCGCGACAGGCTCTCCGTTTACCTTCAACTCGTCGCTTCCGCTTACTTCTCCTTGTATGATAATTCGGTCATCGTGCACGGTGATCAAATCTTCTGCCGGATAAGAAATAGTAAGCATGGGTTTTCCGAGTATTTTTGAAAAACGAAAACCAAAATAAACGACAAGAAGAATGACAATCGTTCCGATAATTATTTTTTTACCCATGGGTTCTTTCGCGAAACGATTCTTGGGAAGCGCATCGGTTGGACCCGATCCTTTAATGAGCCCTTCTTCTTTAAGATGTTCCCACCATGCCTCGCCGTTGAAGTCGAGGATTGTCCCGAGCTTCAGGAGATAGCCGCGGAGATAAGGAGCCGGAGGGAGAAGTTCAAAGCGGCCCGCGGCTAAACTCTCGATGTGTTTCGCCGAGATGCCGCTCAATTCGGAAAGCTTGCGGAGCGTAAACCCTCGCTCCTTAAGTTTGTCCGCAAAAAGAGTTTGAAATTCGATTGAGTCCATGGTTTTTATGAAAGCCCTTCTTCGGGGTTGTCTATATAGACTTCGCGCGGTTTCGCGCCTTCGCCCGGACCGATAACGTTTCGAGCTTCCATGATATCAAGAAGTCGGGCGGCCCGCGCGTATCCAACTCTGAGTCTTCTTTGGAGAAGTGAAGCGGAGGCTTTCTTCGCCTCGACAACTACGCGAACGGCTTCATCATAGATCTCATCGTCGTCATCTTCAAGCGCTTGGTCAAAGATACTGCCGCCAGCCGCTCCGGAAGATTCTCCTGCTCCGGCAAACCCCTCGGTGCCCTCTTCTTCGGTCATTTCGATGGGATTATTTTCTCTCACGAAATCCGCCACCGCGTGTATCTCTTCTTCGGTAATGTAAGCGCCCTGGATGCGCTTTGGCTTTGAGAGCTCGGAAGAGATAAAGAGCAGATCGCCGCCGCCCAAAAGTTTTTCCGCGCCTCCGGTATCAAGAATGGTTCGGGAGTCGATCTGGCTCGCCACTTGAAGCGCGATGCGGCTTGTGATGTTCGCTTTGATGAGTCCGGTAATAATTTCAACCGACGGACGTTGGGTTGAAAGGACAAGATGGAGGCCGGTGGCGCGCGCCATCTGCGCGAGGCGCACAATTGAACCTTCCACTTCGCGGCCATAGGAGGTCATAAGATCGGCAAGTTCGTCTACGACAATCAAGATATACGGTAACGGTTCATCTTTCCCGCCGTTTGTGTTGTAGCTCTTGATATCTCGGCTTCCCGCCTTAAGGAGAACGTCGTATCGTCGATCCATTTCTTTGAGCGCCCACCGAAAAACATTGATGGCTTTTTTGCTCTCAATAATTACGGGTGAGACGAGATGGGGAATATGTTCATAAATAGAAAGCTCAACGCGTTTCGGATCGATCAGAATAAGTTTCAGTGTGTCGGGAGAGTTTTTATAGAGAAGAGAAAGAATAATAGAGTGGATCATAACGCTCTTTCCGCTTCCTGTTGAGCCCGCAACCAAAAGATGCGGCATGCGTTCGATATCGGCAAAAATTGGATCGCCGTTTACATCCCTGCCCAACGTAAATCCAAGGGGACCTGATTTTTGGAAATCCTGATAGCTCATCAAGCTCCCGAGGCGAACGAGCGCCGCGGTTTTATTCGGGACCTCGATGCCCACGAGGGACTTTCCCGGGATAGGAGCCTCGATGCGGATAGGATGCGCCGCGAGCGCGAGGGAGATGTCTTGGTGCAAGGCCATGATGCGCGAAAGCTTTACTCCTTCGGCGGGCTTTAACGTATAGCGTGTTACTTTTGGCCCGATATTAATTTCTCCCATTTCGACCGCGATGCCGAAACTTTCAAGAGTTCGCCTGATGATGTTCGCGTTTGCGCGCAGATCGCCCGTTGTCGGTTTTTCAACCGTTGATTTTAAGAGCGAGAGGGGAGGAGGAACATAATTCCTAAACTTTCTGATGGACGGCTTTTTCATTTTTTCCGGAGCATTTTCCGATCCGTCGCTTACCTTGAGGTGCTCTTCTCCTGTTACGGCTGTTCCTTCTTTCTCTTTTGGCTTTTCTTTTAGGTCATTAAGGATTACGGTTTCAACGTGGCCTTCGCCGGTCGTAACCGGAACTTCAATCGGCTTTTCCTTTCTTTGGGGCAGCCGGATTTTCAAAGGCGCGTCCAGCGTAATAAGTCCGGCGATAAAAAGGATAACTATATTAATAATAACGGCGGCTGTTTGACCGAAAGGAACTCGCAAGGATCCGAAAAGAAGGCCAAGCCAGCCTCCGTGGGTTGGCGCGAAGAGTTCGGTGAGACCGAGGATCGAAAGAAGGAGAAGCAATGCTCCGAAAAAAGCCACGCCCATAGTTATCTCTCGTTCCGAGAAGAGGAATACACCCGCGACGATAAAAAGCGAAAGCGGGAGCGCGAGGTATCCCCACCCGAGAACAACCGAAAGCATTTTATAAACAAATCCTCCGAGGGGACCCGCGTATTCAAGGTTTGCGAGAATAAGGACAATCGATACGCCAATAAGCCCGATTGCCCAGATGCTTTTTTTTGTATCGGGTTTTAGGCGGTAAGACGTGCTCGTTTCCGGGGTGCCGTTCCGTTTGTGTTTCTTGCTCATGAGGTTCGTATCCATTCATTTTCCTACGAAGTGGGATATAATTCAAATTGCGATGCGAAGTCGCATAGTATCGGAAAATAATTTTCCGACCATTTCCTCAATTACTCAATGAAAACATCACTTACAGGAGGAGAGCTTTCGGTTTTGAAAGAGAAAAAACTTATTGTTTTTGATCTCGACGGAACGTTAGCCGAGAGTAAATCGGGCATGGACTCCCAAATGGCGGGACTTATGAGGCGGCTTTTAAATGAGAAAATGGTAGCGGTGATCTCCGGAGGGCGTTACGAGCAGTTCGAGCGGCAGTTTTTGAAGAGTCTTAAGTGTCCAAAGTCGTTTTACGCGCGGCTTTTTCTTTTTCCCACCTCTTCGACGTCATTTTATCGGTATTTGAACGGCTGGAAGAAAGTTTATGCGGAAAATTTAACGTCCGCGGAAAAGCGTAAAATTTTATCCGCGTTCAAGGGGGTTTTCGCGAAGGTTCGGTACGCGGAGCCTTCGCGTACGTACGGTGTTGTTATCGAAGACCGCGAAACACAAATCACTTTTTCGGCGCTTGGCCAGAAGGCGCCCGTCGGGGAGAAAAAAAAGTGGCACGAAAAAAATAATCGTTTGCGGCTCCGCATGATGAACATATTAAAAAAATCACTTCCCGAGTTTGAAGTGCGCGTTGGGGGACTTACGTCGATCGATGTTACGCGTAAGGGAATCGATAAGGCGTATGGCATACGACAAATCGAAAAACATCTCGGTGTGTCCCGTAAGGAGATGCTTTTTGTGGGGGATGCTCTCTATCCGGGCGGCAATGACTACGCGGCGGTAAAAACAGGAGTGGATTGGGTCCAAGTGTCGGGGCCGGGCGAAACGAAAAAGGTGATACAAAAGATCATTCGTTGACTTCGATTATGCGGGGAAGTATAGTAGACGCAGACTCTTGGAGGATGTGAATCATGAAAAGCGAAGCGAAGGAACCGACCACGCTTGCAGACCTTTTCTCGCGATGTATTTTGAAAAAGCTTTCTCCCGAAGAGGGCACGCGCCTTTTTCTTGAGGAAGTAGTCCTTCGATACAATGCCCACCCCGTAATTACAGAGGAGTCCCGACGGAGTGTTCTCAGGACGTTTCGAGAGGTTAGCCGCGGAGAAACTCCCATGATGTCGGGTGAGGATGAGGTTATTGTGGCGCTCAAGATGTCGCGCGGATGGTAAGCACCGGCTCCCCTAAAAAGGAGCCATTTTTTTGACAAAAATCCCTTTTGTAATTAGATTGTAAGCAGATCTTCCCTTTGGGGAAATATACATAAGGAAGGAGGTGAGATTGGTGATTCTCTCTGTGCTGATAAAGGATGTAAGAGTCGACCTTCCGGGGTTCTTTTCCCGGTTACGCGTCGGCGGCTACTTCAACCCCGAGGAGGCCGTTCAAGCATTAAAAACGGCGGCTCTCGGCGAAGGTATCGTCGTCGAAGAGGAAGCGGTACGCGATCTGGTTGACCAGATAGTGACAGGAGAACTGAAGCTGTTCGATGATTTCAAGGAGCGGCTCCATGAGATCGAAAAACCTTCCCCATCGACCTCAAAAAAAAGAGCGTAACGTTTCATAAAAGACCCCTGCGCGTGGAGAATGCAGGGGTCTTATCTTATTTATAAAGACGCGCTAAAAAGTTTTATTACTATGGGGTTGATCCCCACACCTACACGAGAGAGGCATTCCCCTAAAGCCAGAGTTCTATTTTTAAAACCATGTTTGGAGAAATTATCATATTCTACGGTTATACCACAGAATGCGATTGTTCCCCACTCTCGTGTAGGTGTGGGGATTGACAGTCAAGAATGATTAGACCTATAGTAGTTTTAAAATCACGCATATGCAGGAATTTTTCTCGAGCTCGCTCGGTTTAACGTTGGACGTTGATCAGACCGTTTTGGAAATTATTCGGTTTATGGAGGCGGAACCGAAGCGAAAATATAAGGTAACGATCGGAACCGATTCGGAACGTCTTCAGGATGGACGCGCCGATTTTGTGACGGCAATCGTCGTGCATCGCGTCGGAAACGGCGGCCGTTATTTTTGGAGGCGCCTTGAATTGGGAAAATTCCACACGCTTCGTGACCGCATTATAAAAGAAGTATTGATGTCGCTTGAAGTCGCGAAAAAAGTTCTCCTGCTTTTAGAGGAGAAGGTGCGCGCGGAGAGCGATCTCGAATGGGAATTTGAAGTGCATGCCGATATCGGAGAGAACGGAGAAACGAAGGTAATGATCCAAGAGGTGGTGGGCATGATTCGCGCCTATAACTTTGAGCCCAAGACAAAGCCCTCGAGTTATGCCGCTTCGAATGTCGCGGACCGCCACGTGTAACCAATGTATATAGACTTAATTCCATTTTTTATTTTCGGACTTGTTGGCCTTGTTTTTACTGTTTTTCACAAAGCAATGGGATCTCTCAGTTATAAATTGCAGGAGAGTTATTATCGGACTGAAGAGATGCATCAACGATGGGCTTTAATAATTGGGGTCGTACTACTATTTGCGTCGATTCTTGCTTTTTTTCTTTGATGGACACCCTTGTATTCGACATTGAAACGCAGAATTTTTTCACCGATCCCGATGTCGGGTGGAATAATTATGACGCCCTAAAAATTTCGGTCGTCGGCGTTTATTCATACGAGAAAGATCAATACTTAGCCTTCGACGAATTCGAAATGGAAGCGCTTGCCTCCCTTTTTCGAAACGCGAGCCAGCTTGTGGGATTTAGCATGAATCGATATGACATTCCCGTTCTCCACCGCTATTTTCAGGCGCTTCAAGACGTAAACGGTCTTGATCTATGGGGCAAGGAGCGCGTTGATCTTCTCTCGGAGATTGAAATGGCGACCGGAGATCGCATAAGCTTGGACAAGCTTGCGCTCGCGAATCTTGGAGTCGGGAAGACGGGTCACGGCTCGGAAGCGATTACGATGTATAAAAATGGAGAAATGGAAAAGTTAAAAAGTTATTGCTTGATGGATGTTGAGCTTACGAGAAAACTTTATGATCTCTATCGAGAAAACAAATCACTTTTGGTCCCCGATAAAAAAACAGGAGCGGTTGTAACGGTAAATTTTTCCAAAGGACAAGATGTTCAGAAACCGGCTCTATTTTGATTATGCCGCGGGAACTCCCGTAGCTCCGAGCGTTATGCGCGCGATGCGTCCTTATTTTTCGGGCGCTTTCGGAAACCCCGGTTCGCTTCATTCGTACGGGCAGGAAGCTCTTGCCGCTCTTGATCTGGCGCGGGAGAGAGTCGCGTCCGCGCTGGGGGCACAGTTTCGGGAGATTATTTTTACCGGTTCGGCGACCGAGGCGAACAATATTGCGCTCAGGGGCGCTTTGGGAAAATTTACCGCGGAGCGGGGGCGAGCAATAATTCCGCGCATTATCGTTTCGGCGATCGAACACGAATCCGTTCTGGAGACCGCGAAAGAATTAAAACGTGACGGAGCGGATGTGGTAATTCTTCCCGTGTCCCAGAACGGCGTTCTCGACCCCCTAACCTTAAAAGAGTTTTTAAACGATCGAACCGCCCTTGTCTCGATCCAATACGCTAACAATGAGGTGGGCGTCGTTCAACCTATTGCCGAAATTGCCGAACGTATAAACGAGCAAAGAGGAGATCGTTCGCCGTTTCCGCTTTTTCATACCGACGCCGCGCAAGCGTTTCAGTTTCTTAATTGTACGGCGGGTAGTCTTCGGGTTGATTTAATGACACTTTCCGCGCATAAGTTCTACGGCCCTAAGGGTGTCGGCGCGTTGTATGTGCGCGGTGAAGCTTCTCGTTCGGGATTTCCTTCTTTTATTACGGGAGGCGGGCAGGAGTTTATGTTGCGCTCCGGGACGGAAAACGTACCACTTATCGTGGGGTTCGGCGAAGCGGTTCGTCTTGTTTTGCGAAACAGAGAATCGGAATCAAAACGGATAGGGGAGCTCGCGGAGTATTTTAAAAAGAAGCTTGCCGTTATTGCCCAGGATGTTCGGTTCAATGCGAGCGAAGGAAATACGCCCAAGATCCCTAATATAATAAGCGTATATTTTCCCGGACGTTCGGTAAGTAGTGACCTCCTTCTGAAATTTGACCTTCGGGGACTTGCGGTTTCCGCGGGATCCGCGTGTCGGGCGCGATCCGCGGAGCCCTCTTATGTGCTTCAGGCGTTGGGATATCCGCGGGAACGCGTAGAGCGGAGTGTGCGTTTTAGCCTTGGGCGCCCAACCACAAAATCACAAATTGACAAAGCTCTCCGAATTATTAAAATGTCGTTATAAAAGAAATATTTTAAAAACAAATGCCTACACATCGTAAGTACGTTTTCTATATCATTTTGGGAATTATAATCGGCGGGATTATTATCATCCCTCGTGTTACGCCTTTCGCGCGCGCGAATGTGTTTGGTGATTTTTTTAAGAATTTTACGAACCCCTTCGGAGGCAATAAGGCAACCACGACTTTTAACGGAGGAACTCAAAATCTTCCCGTGGCGCTCTATAAACCGGCACTTGAATATGAGCAGGCGGTGGTAACGGCGGTAAAGCGCGCCGCGCCGGCAGTCGTCTCCATTACAATCTCAAAGAATGTTCCCGTAATCGAGCGCTGTCCCTCAAATCCCTTCTCGGATCTTCCTCCCGAATTCCAAGATTTTTTTGGCGGTCAGTTTCCGGAATTTTACGCGCCTTGCGAGAAGGGAGCAAAATTTCAGGAGATAGGAAGCGGGAGCGGTTTTATTGTCTCTCCGAACGGAATGATTCTCACGAATAAACACGTGGTAAGCGATAAGTCCGCTTCGTATACGGTATTTACGAATGATGGAAAGAAATATAGCGCGAGGGTACTAGCTCGGGATCCCGTACAGGACTTGGCAGTCTTAAAGATCGACGTGGTAGGCAGCCCTGCCGTTACGCTTGGCGATTCCGACGGATTGGAACTCGGACAAACCGCTATCGCGATCGGTAACGCTCTCGGAGAATTTCGAAATACCGTTTCGGTAGGTGTTATCTCCGGTCTCGCGAGAGATGTGACTGCTTCGGGCGGAGGAACAACGGAAAATATTCGGGGCGTGATCCAGACGGACGCGGCTATTAACCCAGGTAATTCCGGAGGCCCTCTTTTGAATCTTCGCGGTGAGGTAATCGGTATCAATACCGCGGTTGTCTCGGGAGCGCAAAGCATCGGGTTTGCTATTCCCATCAACAAAGCGAAGCGCGACATTGAATCGGTGAGAACAAAGGGAGAAATCCAAGCGCCGTTTTTGGGCGTGCGGTATCTTACGCTTACTCCCGATCACGCGAAAAAACAGAAGGTGTCGATCGGTCATGGCGCGCTGGTTCGCGAGAGTGACGAAGGGGCCGCGGTAGAACCCGCATCGCCCGCGGCAAAAGCGGGGATTCAAGCCGAAGATATTATTATTGAAGTAAACGGAAAAAAAGTAGAAGAGGAAAATCCCTTAGGGAAACTTATCGCCGATTTCAATGTTGGCCAAACCGTCGTTTTGAAAATTATTCGAAGCGGTAAGGAAATGACGGTGAGCGTAACATTAGGAAAGCGCCCCGAGTAGTATATTGAGCGCGCGTGAATGATTTTTCTTATGCCCCCGATGATTCATCTCGGGGCTACCGAACAAGTTGACAGCCGTGATATACTCTCTATAGAGTAACCTCAATAATCCATGCCAAATAACTTTCATCGTTTCACTATTAAAGCCCAGGAAGCCCTTCAGAACGCCCAAGAACTTGCGGCGGAGCGAAGCCATGGCGAATTAAAGGCGCTTCATCTCCTTGCATCGCTCATCGAGGATTCTCAATCTTTGATTCAGCCGGTTCTCATGCGTTCGGGAGTGAGCTTGGAAAAACTTCACGAACAACTTGAAGCCGAGCTTGATCGTTTGCCGAAGATCGTAACGAATTCCACGGTTGGCCAGCTCTATCTCTCGCAGGGATTGATGCACATTCTTGACCAGGCGGCGAAGGTCGCTTCGCAACAAAAAGATGAATTTGTCTCGTGTGAGCATCTTCTTCTCGCGCTTCTCGAGGTGCCGTCTCCGGCGCAGACGATGCTCCAGCAATTCGGCCTTCGGCGCGAGGGCGCGTTTCGTATTCTCGCGCAACTTCGCGGTTCGGTGCGGATTACCGATGAGACGCCCGAATCAAAGTTCCAAGTGCTCGAAAAGTATGCGATTAACATGACCGAAAAAGCAAAAGCGGGCGAGCTCGATCCGGTGATTGGCCGCGAAGCGGAATTACGTAGGGTAATTCAGGTTCTTTCCCGCCGAACGAAGAATAATCCGGTTTTAATCGGCGAGTCGGGAGTGGGGAAAACTGCCATCGTTGAAGGGCTTGCCCAGAGGATCGTTTCCGGAGATGTTCCCGAGCCGCTTAAGGGGAAACAGATTATTATGCTCGACTTAGGATCTTTGATCGCGGGGACAAAATTCCGCGGTGAGTTTGAGGATCGTCTTAAGGCTTTCGTGAAAGAAATTAAAAGTTCGGCGGGCCAGCTCATCCTTTTTATAGACGAGATTCATATGATCGTTGGCGCGGGAGCCGCCGAAGGCGCCGTAGACGCTTCAAACCTTTTAAAACCAGCCTTATCGCGCGGGGAGTTGCATACGATCGGCGCGACGACGATTCGGGAGTACCAGCGTTACATAGAAAAAGATCCCGCTCTCGAGCGGCGCTTCCAGCCGATTATCGTTGATGAGCCTTCGATCGAAGATAGCATCTCCATTTTGCGCGGATTGAAGGAAAAATATGAGATTCATCACGGGCTTCGCATTAGCGACGAGGCGATTATCGCGGCGGTAAATCTTTCCGCCCGTTATATTACCGACCGTTTTTTGCCCGACAAGGCCGTTGATCTTATCGACGAAGCCGCCGCCGCCCGCCGCCTCGAGAGCGAAAGCTTGCCGACCGAGATCGACAAAGTGCGGAGGGACATCACCCGATTTGAGATAGAAAAGCAGGCGATTTCTAAAGAGAACGGCAAAGGCAAGCCACGATATAAGGAGATCGAAAAAGAGCTGAAGAAGTTAAAGCAGGTAAACGATGAGCTTTCCGCGCGTTGGCATACGGAGAAGATTACGTTTGAAAATTTACATCAACTGCGCCAAAAGATAGAAAATTTGAAACGAGAGGCGGAAACCGTCGAGCGCGAGGGAAATCTTGAGCGTGTCGCGGAAATCATGTATGGCCAATTGCCGCAAGCGCAGAAAGATTATGAAATTTTTGAGAAGAAGCATTTTGCGCCGGCAGGGGAAGCGAAGAAAGGAAAGAAAGTTCCGAAAGCCGAAGAAAAGTTCCTCAAGGAATCGGTAGATAAGGAAGACGTGGCATCCGTAGTAGCCATGTGGACGGGCATTCCGCTTCAGCGGATGCTTGAGTCGGAAAGCGAAAAATTCGTGCACATCGAAGAAGTTCTACAAAATCGTGTCGTTGGTCAAGCGGAGGCGGTTAAGGGTGTCGCGAGCGCCTTGCGCCGCGCCCGCGCCGGATTGGCGGACGAAAACCGTCCTCTCGGGTCGTTTATGTTTCTTGGCCCTACGGGCGTGGGAAAGACGGAGCTCGCGAAGGCGCTCGCCGAGTTTATGTTTAACGACGAAAAGGCGCTGATACGCATCGATATGTCCGAATATATGGAGCGCCACGCTACCTCGCGCTTGGTCGGTTCGCCGCCCGGCTACGTCGGGCATGAAGAGGGCGGACAGCTTACGGAGAGCGTGCGGCACCGGCCATATAGCCTGATTCTCTTCGATGAGATCGAAAAGGCGCATCCCGAAGTATTTAACTTGCTCCTGCAGATTTTGGATAATGGGCGCTTGACCGACAGCAAAGGAAAGGTAGTGAACTTCAAAAACTCGATTATTATAATGACTTCGAATGTCGGAAGTCGTTACTTGCGCGCGATGTCGAGTCTCGGTTTCCGCGCTTCGGGAAAAGAATCGACAACGCGCGAAACAGGCGATTATCGCGAAAAAGTAATGACTTCGCTCCGCGAAAACTTCCGCCCCGAATTCTTGAATCGTATTGATGAAATTACGATCTTTAATCCGTTGCACGAACAGGATATCGAGAAAATTGTTGATATTCAGATCGCGCTTATCGAAAAACGGCTTACGGAACACCGCATTAAGATTAGCGTTGAACCGGCGGCGCGGGAGCATTTGGCGCGGGAGGGTTTCGATCCGGAATTCGGCGCTCGGCCGTTGCGAAGGCTGATTCAAAAGGTAATCTTGGATGAACTTGCGGATAAAATTATTCGTGGTGAATTAAAAGACGGTGGCAAAGTTAAAGTTAATTTTAAGGCGAATTCCTTGGTCTTTACTAGCTAAGGCGGCTCTCTTTGGGCTTGGCTGGCTAGTTTTGCCGTTTTGGATTTTTTTGATTCTGTCTTTCTATCTTTACTCCCGACCCTTATTCCAGCCGGCTCGTCTTATGGCGCCGTTTATGGCGCTCGTCGTCATCGCGGCGTTTGCCGAGCCGACCGTGGGGATGGCTCTTTTTTTCGCGATTGCGTTTTTCGTGATCGCCGGAATAAAAGATCTTTGGTTCATCAATCGGGCGGCGGCTTACAAGGTGCTTATCTTTCTCCTTTTTTTTCTTTCGTCCCTCCTTTTCTTTAGGGCGCACCGTGAATGGCATGGTCTTCAGGTATTCGCTTCCGCCCTTTCTTTGGGGGTTCTCTTTTTTGTTCTCGTCAAGAGTTTTCTTTCGTATGGAGGCGGGGACGGAGGGCGGCGGCGCGTTGTTTTGACGTTAGGGGTAATGTCTCTTATGCTCTGGCAGTTAGTAATCGTCCTTCTTTTTTTGCCGCTCAGCTTCCTGAGCCAGACCGCTCTTCTTTTTCTTACCTCTGCTGTTTTTGTGGAGTACGCAGAGGCATACTTCGGCGATCGCTTAAGTCGGGAAAAAATTTTGAGCCAAACCGTTATATTCGCGATACTTGCCCTCCTGATTTTTTTGACGGGAGAATGGCGTCTCTAATATAATAAGCAACGCATGGAGAATATAACAAAATTAGTACTACCGATGGCCGGCATGGGAAAGCGCTTACGGCCTCTTACGTTAAAGATGCCCAAGGCGTTGGTTCCTTTGGCGGGGCGTCCGCTCCTCAGCCACATTTTAGAGGAGGCGACCGAGAGCGGTATCAAAAAAGTTTTTTTTATTATCAGCCCCCAGCATGCGCCGCATTTTAGAGAATACATGAAGATTGCCGCTTCCCTGTTTCCCTCGCTCGATATTGCCACGCGTTTTCAGGAGCGCGCCTACGGAAATGGCCATGCGATCCTTGAAGCCGCGTCATATCTTCACGAACCGTTTGCTGTTCGTTATTGCGACGATGTTCTTCTCGACGATGAGCCGGTTTTAAAATCTCTGGTTAGCCGTTTCGCGCGTTATCGAGCGCCGATTATTACTCTGCTCCGTATTCCTCGCCGTGATATTTCGCGTTATGGCGTTGTAGCGGTAGAGAAATCTATTGGAGATTCGATTCATAAACTTAGGGGAATAATCGAAAAACCGAATGTTCTGGAGGCGGAGCGTAATAGAGAGAAGCTTTCTAATCTCGCGGTAATGGGAGCGTATATTGTAACCCCAAAAATTATCGGTCATCTGAAGAATATCTCACCCTACGCGCCGGAGCTCGATGACGCGCTTACGCTCACCGCGGGGTTTCACGAAGAACTTATGGCGGGGGGCTCGGTGTATGGTTGGGAATTTTCGGGAAAGAGATTGGACTGTGGAACACTTGAGGGATTTCTTGAGGCGGAAGAGCACCTCACGCTTGGGGGTTCTCGGTAAAGAAGGGTCCGTTTGACATACCCGTCGTTCCCGTTATACTTCAGCTCGTCATATGGATGAGGTTCATTTTATCAATTTTTGCGTGAAAAAAGGGTTCGAGATAAGCTATGCCCTTTTTCGGGTGGCGGGAACTTTAAAGAAGAAGAGTTTTGAAGACGCCCTCGAAAGCCACGCCCTCGCCCTTTTAAGCTCTACGACGGGAGGGAACTATGAAGATGCCCAAAGGGAACTTCGGGTACTTGAAAATATGATCCACCTCGGCGCGGAGTTCAACTTGGTAAGCTTTGGGAATAGTGAGCTTATGTTAAGCGAGATGAGGGCATTGAATGCGGCAATTGCCGAATACGGCAATGCGGCAAAATTGCCGGATTTAGATTTGAAACTTGAGGAGGTTTTTAAGAAAGAAGAGATAATGCAGCCTTTGTTTGAAGATAAGATTGACGAGAGAACAGAAGGACAATCTTTGCATAGGAATGCGGCAATCGGACATGCGGCAGAAATGCGGCAATCGGCAATTCTTGAAAAAATAAGAGAAGTTGAAAAATGCCGACTAAAGGATATACAGGAGTTTTTGCCGCATATGAGCGAGAGAACGATACGGTATGATCTCCAAGGGTTGGTTGAGCGGGAGCTTATTGAACGGATTGGTCCCGGGGGCCCCGCTACCTTCTATAAGGTAAAGAGAGAAGAGGTGGCGGTGGAGCATTTGGGCCAAAACTCATTTGCGGCCGACTTGTAACTTTTCCCCTACAATCCCGTTTTCTTTAGTATATCTTGGCTAAGAGATGGTATGGGTTTTCCCCATGCTTTTTTGATTAGGCCATGATAGAATTGAACCAATAAGTTTACGTTCAGTGTTCCGCTTCGTCGGGACAAGTGAGGCTGGACGGGAAGTCGTGATGTGGGTTTTTTGCCCGCACTCCGTTCTCGCCTCGCTTCTCAAGCGAGTTTTTTAATTTAGATATTAAAGTTATTCCTTTATTCCTTTCCGCTCTAATCCTCACTTAGATTAGCGGTGGGTCGAAAATAAGGGCAGTAACTTATTCCAGAAAAAAGCAAAAAGGTCGATGATCCTAATATATTTAGGTCGATAACAAAAAAATTAAGTCGAAATTAAAAGTAAATATAAATGAGTAAATTCAGTACGAAATTTTTGGTAGGAACACTCGCTGTGATTACGATCATGGGAGTGTTTCCTTACGCTCCGGCCGCTCAAGCGCAGTCAACGTCTGATCTTCAGGCGCAGATTGCCGCTCTCCTTGCTCAAATCACCGCATTGCAAGCGCAATTGAACATGAATACGACTACGCCAAACACTTCCTTTACCCGCAACCTCACTGTGGGCAGTAAGGGAGCTGACGTAACCGCTCTCCAGCAGATTTTGATCAATGGTGGCTACTTGAAAATTACGACGGCAACTGCCTACTTTGGTTCTTTGACCAAAGCGGCTTTGGCCGCGTGGCAGAGCGCGAATGGAATCTCTCCGGCGGTTGGCTACTTCGGCCCTATAAGCCGAGCGGCTATCGGAGGATCAGTAGTAGTTACTCCGGGTACGCCTCCGGGTCCTCCAGTTGTTGTTCCTGGTTCCGGCTTGAGAGTTAGTCTTTCAAGCAGTAACCCCGCGACCGGCTCTTTGATCTCATCGACCGGTTCAGCGGCGGCGCGAGTTCCAGTTTTATCCGTGAATCTCACGGCCGGCAGTGCCGGTGGAGTAACGGTAAACGATTTGAAGTTCACGAAAGCAGGCGTTTTGTCTGACACCTCGATCTCTTCCGCGTATCTCGTGGAGAGCGGCAAGGTGATTGGGCAGTACAGTTCGCTCTCGGGAGGTGTCATCACTTTTACGGGAATGAACTTGAGCGTAAACGCCGGTCAGACGAGAACGGTAACCCTGGCTATTGATCCGGCAACGGGTCTTTTGGCAGGAAACACCGTCTCCTTCACGATTGCGAATGCCGCCGACGTAGTTGCGGTTGATAATACAAACGCGACCGCGGCTATTTCCGGCATCTTCCCCGTGAGCGGGAACATCTTCACGGTTACCACGGTTTCAAACCCGAGTATCGCCTCTTTGACGATTTCTTCGTCTTCGGTCGGTACTTCTATCTACGCGGGAACCCAGAATGTCTTGGTTTCGCAGTGGACGTTAACCGGCGCAAGTAGTCCCGTGAACCTTAGCTCTCTTAACTTTAAGGTAGTTGGTTCCGCGAATAAGAATGACATTAAGAATGTCAAACTCTTCATTAACGGAACGCAGGTTGGCCCGACGTTGGCGCAGGTTGCTGGCGACGGAAGCGCCTACTTTGACCTCACGTCAAGTCCGGCGAAGATCAATACAGGAAGCGGCAACATGCAGGTCTACGCGGATGTCACGGGTTCTCCGAGCTTTAACTTTCAGTTTGAGCTCTTGAATACCTATGACGTCTACGCGATCGACACGCAATACAATGTTCCGGTTTCTATAACGATCACGGGCGGTTCCGGCGTGCAGATCACGATTCTCCAAGGAGCTCTTACGGTCTCCCTCGCGAGCGATACTCCGACGAGTAACGTCGCAAAGGGCGGATCAGGATCCGCTTTGGCGAAATTCACGATCTACGCGGCGGGCGAGCCGGTAAAAGTGAAGTTCTTAACCTTCCGGTTGGATTTCACGGGTACCACAACCACGCTTTCAAGCATGGTCAAGAATATGGTCATGGTTGATGACGCGGGTAATCAGGTTGGTACTACGATTAACACGCCTCCTACATCCAATAGTTGCGATGTAAGCGGCACGGGAACAACGGCCGGATATAATACCGCTGGTACACAGTACACGGATTGTTTCGGCACGAGCTCCTCGAACATCAACTACATTATTCCGGCGAACACGACTCGAGTTTTGACCCTTCGGTCAGACATTCAGTCGACAGCCGGTTTCTCAACCATCACCGCGAATTTGCTTGCGAGCACCAGCAACTTGCAGGGTCAAACCTCAAGTCAGTTGGCTTCAAGCGGTTCGGTGACCGGCGCGGCGCTTACCCTCGCGGGGAGCTCCTTAACGGCTTCATTGAACAGCGGCGTTGGTGCGCAGACGGTTTCGAAGGGCGCGACGAATGTAAGAATCGGATCGTACTCGCTTACCGCTTCTACGGCGGAAGGCGTGAACTTAAACACGATTACGATTTTGACCTCGGCAAGCTCATCGAACTTCCAGAACCTCAAACTTAAGGATGGTACTACCCAGATCGGTATTACACAGCCCACGCTTTCTAATAGCGCGAGCTATACCTTCTCGGGTAACATCAATGTTGCGGCGGGTCAGACAAAGATCATAGATATGTACGCCGATGTGCTCTCGGGCACGGTTGCGGCGACATATACCGCGGTAACGAGCATCAGCTCCTGCTCCGGTTCCGGTTCAATGACCTTTACCTCGGTAACCTGCGGCGCAGTAACCGGCCAAAGCTTGGTGGTTGCCGGTCAGGCGACTATCGCCGTAACGGCGGACAACTCGCTTGCTCCGGTTGGCACGCAGATCGTGATGGGTGGAACGGGCATCTCGTTGGCGGCTTTCCGCTTTACGGAAAACACCAACATTGAAGATGTGAAGGTCACCGACCTTAATATCTTCGATCAAGTTGCCTCAACAACTACATCAAAGTCCGGGTTTACGAACTTAGGGATTTGGAATGGCAGCACGCTTCTTGCGACGACTGGCGCCGCGAGCACATCTGCTTCAAGCTCCAATCCTGGTTCTGGTTACTTCTACCAGTTCCACTTCGCTAGCCCACTTATCGTTCCGAAGGCCGGCTCGATTTCATTGGTCTTGAAGGGCGACGTGTCTTCGTACACCTCAAGCGGTGCGACGGATAACACGACGCATGTCTTTAAGATCTCGACCTCGACCGACAGCGTGAACGATACGGTAGCCGAAACGGTTGTGGCGCTCGGCTCAACCTCAAACGCGACTTCAGCGGTTACGCTTTCTTCTGCGACCGGCAATACTATGACGGTATTGAGGACTCGCGCGAGAGTGACGGCTGCTGCAATTGGTTTGACATCGGCGCGCTCAAAAGGAACGAATGACGATATTGGAACCTTAACCTTCGCGGCTGATTCGGCCGGGGCGGTTTCGTTAAACACTATCGTTATCACCTTCAGCGGCACAGCTCCTTCGTCCTCGAGTTTCTTGGCCAATGTTGATCTCTTGGATCAAAACGGCAACTCGGTGATGAATACATCTGGTGTCGCGAGTAGCACGTCCGCCGCGTGTAGTGGCGCGAATACTTGTACGAAGACGTACAACTTCGGCAACACGACAGCCGGTTGGACGATATCCGGAGGCAGTTCATACACCTTTAAGATTAGGGTGAATAACAGCCTTACGGGTACCTTTGCCGCTGGGACTGGTGTGTCTGCTGGTCTCTCCGCGACGATTAATGCTGCTACCGATGTACGGTATACCGACGGTCTCGATTCGTCAGCGACGTCTAATGTGTCGTTGCCGTCGAACGAGATACCGATTAATGTCAATTCGGTATCCTACGTATCCGGTACATAGCATACGACTGGATGAAGACGTGACGGGAGTTTATCCCGTAGCACGTTTAGAAACACCCCCCGCCGAAGGCGGGGGGTGTTTTGTTTTTCTTGCCTTTCTAGAAAAGAATGCGTAAGATTTTTTATAAATGACTTCAAAGACGCTTCTTGCGCTTATTACGTTTTTACTTTTTGCCGCGATAATCGGCACGCCGCTTTTTTATCTTCGGACAAACGTATATCCCCAGGTTCTTCCTAAAACGGGGTATTTCCAGATCGTTGTTGAGATTATGTTCGCGCTCTGGCTGTATCTTGTATTGCTCGACAAGAAATATCGCCCCAAGCTTACGCCGCTTACCGTTTCTCTTTTTGTTTTTTTAGGCGTCCTTTTTTTAACGGCGCTTACGGGCGTCGATTTCTCGAAAAGCTTATGGTCGCTCCAAGGGCGGGCGATCGGGATCTTCGCATTCCTGCATTTCGGCGCGCTCTTTCTGGTCGTTGCCTCGCTGAAGCGGGAGCTCGCGTGGCAAAAGCTTTGGTATGCCTCGCTTGCGACGAGCATCGTTGTGTGCGTTATCGGTTTTATCCAGCTTAAAATTCCCACCATTCTTTTTCCGACGGAGGGCAGTATCGGCGGCCGTCCCGGATCAACGTTCGGAAACCCGACCTTTATGGCGGGGTATCTGCTTTTTAACGCCTTTATCGCGGGATGGTTGATCGTGGAAGAGTGGCGCCGCGGTATTCGCGGTGATCAAAAAACGAGGCGGCGTGCGGGGTCTCCGTCTTTTATCTTTCTTATCACCGCGTTCCTTGTTACCGCTCTTGGTCTTTTGGTTGCTCAAACAAGAGGTACGTTTGCCGGAGTCGGGCTTGGATTTTTGGGGCTCATGATCTATGGGAGTTTGAACGGCTGGAGAGAGAAAAAAATACAGCGGATTTCAGTCGCTTTGCTTATTATTCTTTTTATGTTTGGCGGATTTTTCTTCCTGACGAGAGGAAGCGGCATATGGGCTTCAGTCCCGCTTTTGAACAGGCTTCAAAATGTTTCGTTCTCATCTCCTGATTTTTTGCCGCGCCTGGTGGCGCTTAAGGCCGCGTGGAGCGGTTTTATCGAGCGGCCGGTTTTCGGGTGGGGATGGGAAAATTTTAATATTGTATTCAATAAATTTTACGATCCGAAGGTACTCACGATAAGTTACGGGGAAACTCGCTTTGATAAGCCGCACAACGTTGTTTTTGAATACTTGGTGAGCGGCGGCATAACCCTTCTCCTCGCCTATCTCGCCCTTATTGCTTCCGCGATCTACGAAGTTTTTTTCGTAAGACGATGGGCGAAAGAAGAAAAAGATCGCGGCGCGGCGCCGTGGATTGTCGCGCTTATTATCGCCTACATCGTGCACGATTTTTTTGTGTTCGATACCCTGGGACCGCTTCTTATGTTTTTTCTTATCCTTGGATGGCTCGAGGGATCTTACGTGGATGCACGCCAAGCGGCGCGTACTACTCCGCGCGAAGAGAAAAAAAATACTTACGTGCGAGAACAAGGAGTTTTAAAGCATGGCATAGGTTACGGATTGCTATGCGCCGCGCTTATTATGGCGTATATGGTGAACGTACGCGCGCTTTCCGCGGGATACTACCAAGCGCTTGGATTTGTGACGACCGGTAAGAACCCATTGCAGGGGATTCATTTTTTTGAAAAAGCGGTCAGCATCAGAGAGCCGTATCAATGGAATATTGAGCGTGATTTCGCGACGGTAACTTCCGAAGCGTATTTTTATAATCCGGGAAAGATTTCCCGCGATGTGGCATTCCGTGGTTTGGCGCTTATGGAGAAAGTTGCCGCGGAGCACCCGCTCGATGCCTATAATCATTATGCGTTGGTTGATATGTATAACCAGGTTTTCAATCCGGACGACGAAACAATTCTTACTCTTCCCGCGGCGGAAAAAGAAAGAATTTTAAAAGAAGAATTTGCGCTTTTGGATAAAGCGGAAAAAGAAGCCGCGATTGCCCTTACGTTAAGCCCGAATCGCCAGGAGGTGTATTTTTCTCTCTCGAAGACGAAGACATTGCGCGGCGATTATGCCGGAGCCCTCAAGATTTTGGAAAAAACCATAGCGTTGAATCCCGAAGTTCCCGACGCGCATTTTTACTACGGCTTAGTTGCCTTCGCGAGCGACAAGCTGCAGCTGGGCTATGTTGAAGTTAAGAAGGCGATCGCGCTGGGTCGGAAATGGAAAAAATACCAGGAACCCCGGGTTGTCGCGGGTTATTTTGCCGACGCCGGGTACCTCGATGAAGCGATTGAGCTCTATAAAACCTCGCTTTCCATGGAGCCCGGAGAGCTGGAAACGAAAATTAAGCTTGGAGTTGCCTATTATTACGGTAACCAACGCGCCCTAGCGAAGCAGTATCTTACGGAAGTCGCCGCCGCCGTTGATCTCTCGCGTAGCATCGGATATGCGAGTATAAAGCCGATCCTTATGGATCTAGGAATTCCAGTAGAATGATGGGTAATATTGAATTTGCGTGCCAATATGCTACAATAAACCATACATAAAGCGCAAAGGTCGAGAATATAACATACTTAAATACTTGTAACGTTGATTCCATTGGGAAGCGTTAAAATAAAAATATGACAAAAGAAGGATTAATTGAGGCCGTTATGAAAGAGGCCAATATTGAGGTAAAGACTCATGCCAAGCAAGTCGTAGAGGCGGTCTTTGATTCTATCGTAAAGACCATGGGTCGAGGCGAAGATGTCGCTATCACGGGTTTTGGCACGTTCCGTGTGACAAAGCGCGCGGCGCGCATGGGAGTAAATCCTAAAACCGGCGAAAAGATACAGATTGCCGCTTCAACCAAGCCGAAATTCCGCGCCGGAAAAGTATTGAAAGAGGCAGTTAAATAGTTTCTTTGAGAAGCTTCTTAAATAAAAAATCCCCCTTAGGGGGATTTTTTATTACGGGATATTGCGGATGTTAATAGTGCGGAAGTATTTTATTCACCGCTTCGCTTAAGTCAAAAAAGTTTTGATAGGTGAGCGCGAGTTTTTCGAGTGATTCCTTGAGTGAATCGGCGTAATGTTCTTCGTCGTTTATAAACGCTTTCTCGGTCAGAAGGTTTGTTTCTTCGGCGGCAAGGAGATTAACGTTCGCGTCCGCAAGGAGTTTTTTGATATCGGCGTCTTCGGTGAGCTTAAGCGCTTTTATGGTTTGCGTGATCTGCGCGGATCGTTGATTCGCGGCTTTTATCAAATATTGGTTTTTCGCCCACAAGATAAAGCTTACTGTTTTTTCGGAAAGCGGCGCGTAGTTGCCGATTCTCCACTCAAGTATATTTTTAGCGAGATCCTTGCTGCCTTGGATACCGAGCGTGTCGATTTTCAATTTTTGCGCTTCATAATAAGCAATGGTTTCATTGAAGGCATTTCCAAGCCGATTTTTGACGGGCTTTAAGGATTCGGAAGGAAGCGAAAGATCGTTGATATTTAAAGAAAGTCCGCGTACTTCTTTTAAAGAACAGCTAAGAATTGTCGTCAGTATGTTCTTTCGAGCCTGCAGTTCCGTGAGTAATCCTTGAGGATTTTTTTCTCCCGTACCACCCTGAAGTTTCCGAAGTTCCGAAACTTGACTCGCGAGCTCACAGGTCCCGGGGGGCGCCGCATGGGTTACGGTGATCGGCGCGTAGGGAAGAAGCACAAAAAGCGAGCTTGAAACGAAGCCCCTTAAAAGATATTGGGTTATTTTTTTTGAAAACATCCGATGGTTATTTGCTTAATTCTTCAAGGGCTTTTTCGATGGTAACCGCTTCGGTCGGCGTCGTTGATGTTTGGCTGATATTAATGCCAAGTTCCTTTGCTTGCTTAGCTACTTCTTTGGTAATAGCAGGATCGACGGATACTGTGCTCGAAATTACAGGTAGGATGAGCGGAACGTCGGTTTCTTTGTAGTTCAAGTCCGTAAGTTGGATTTGTATGTCTATCGCGTCGGCTTCCGCTCGGAGACCCTCCGGATTCAGACTCGAAAGTCGGAAGGGAGTAAGATATTTCCCGACCGAAAAGCCGCCGAAGATCAAAAGCAAAAGAAGGCCGGCAAGCACGATCGTTGATCCCGTTTGAAGCGTTTGAAGAAGAAGTCTCCCAAGACTGATGCGCGGCGCGGCGATTTCTTTTTGGATGTTCAAAAGGACGCGCCGTGACTTCGCCGCGTATTCTTTATTGGCCTCTATCTTTTTTAGTTGTTTTAATAGCTCAAGGAGTTCCATAGGGTTATGACTCAAGAAATGTTCGTAATTGTTTTAAGGCGCGATGTTGTATGAGCTTCACGGCTCCCTCGGTCTTCTCGATAGCCGCGGCTACTTCTTTCGAAGACATTTCTTCGATGAATCGCATAATAATGACGTCTTGGTGTTCCGGTTTTAATTTTTGGATAGCTTGTTGCACGCGGCCGAGCTGGAGTTTTGTATCAAGGTCGAATTCCGCGCGCGCCTCGGTAATGAAATAATCCGGATCGATGTCATCAAGTCGGGATTCTTTTTTACCGGTGCGATAAAAATCGATGATCTGGTTTCTGGCTATCCGGTAGAGCCAACTCGAGAAAGGGTATCCGCGATGCCGATAGGTAGCGATGTTCTGCCAAGCGCTCAAAAATACCTGATGAGTGAGGTCCTCGGCTTCCTCACGCTGGCTTACCTTGATTAACACAAACCGATAGATTCTCGGTTGGTAGTAATCATAGAGAAGACCAAAAGCCAAGGCCTCACCCTTGACGGCGCTTTCTATTATGTTCTCCTCGCCATCTAACATAGAAAACGAGGAATCAACGAATTGGTTACTAAAAGCATTAATAATAGCTATAGTATCCTACGGTGAAGCCCGAAATTAGTCAAAAACCTGCAAATACCATTTTCAATAACTATAGATAGCCCCTCGTTTCCGCCAGTTGGCGGACCATTTCCCCGCCTGCCCGTCCGAAGCGGAGCGAAGGCGGGACCCCCTTTCCCTATTCTTTCCTGCACCACATGAAACCTCTCCTTAAGGAGAGGTTTCATGTGTATGGAGCGGGCCGCCCAGCAAAACTGGATCGAGCCTCGCTCAAAATTGTAAACGATTTTGAGCGGGGTAGGAGAATGTCGCGATTCGCTATACAGCAAATCGCTTCCACGAACCCATCGGTTCGTGAGCTCCGCCACGGGGAAACTCCCGTTTCCCCGACCCCTTTCCCTATTCTCGCACCCCAATAATAAAAACCCCATGCAATTGCATGGGGTTTTTATTATATGAGAGCGGGGTACGAGAATCGAACTCGCACCTCGACCTTGGCAAGGTCGTGTACTACCACTATACTAACCCCGCTTTCGCATCTCCGCTGTCGCTACGAGCTCTGGCGCCTGCCTGCCGGCAGGCAGGGGCAGACCCGCTTCAAGAACGGCAAGAGCATCATACTTCTCGGAACTTCACTATTCTATATTTTTTACTTGAAATTCTCAATACTTACCTTTTAGGAGGCGGAGTCGTCGGCCCTATGACATGGGGCGGATTGGTAGGTCCGCGGAAGCCCGGTGGGACGCCCGGTGTGGGAGATTTTTCTTCTTGCGTCGAAAGAATCAAGAGCGCAAAAATGACGAGTATGGTTCCGATAATGATCTTTAGAACAAGATGATGGTGCGCAGTTTTCATTGTTGTGGTGCAGTATCCTTGAATTAGTCCGAACCGTTTTCGTCGCCTGCGGCGGCGAGGAAGTCCCCCCGCGAAAATTCGGAAAGGCGGCGGAGCCGCACCGCTGATAATTTCAAGGTTTTCTTTGGCGGCATTTACTGACAGTTTTCGTTTCCGAAAAGATACAGGGGTAAGACGTAAAATGGTTTGGTCTGTGGAGTTTTATCATCGCGCTTGTAGAACTCCACGCTGACATAACAAACAGGCGCGGAAGAAAGGTCGAGTGTTGATTTGAAATCAACAAAATTACCAGAAGTCCAATCACAACCATTTCCGGCGATATTACAAGTCGCAAGTGCTCTAGCTACAACTTTTTTCTGATTATCTAGAAGATATGAAGCGGAAATATCAAATTCACCTTCACCAAAAACTTTTCTCGCTTTACCTATGATGATTATTGGTTGTGTGAGATTAACTCGGTCATTCGGTTTTGGTGAGGTGATAGTAATTAACTGTTCGCCGGAAATAGTAAAGAAATCTTTGCTACGACCAACGAGTTCCCGTCCGCCTGCTGGATACACTTCAACTTTATACTTATTCTCGGAACTTTCAGAAGTCACTGTCCACTTGTAGGTTCCGGTTGAGGCGGCGGGAACATTGGAAGCAACAATTTTAGCGGAAACTTGATTGCTTGGCGTTGTAACTTGGAGAGCGATGGTCAGCGGTTCTTTACCAGAATAATTTGTCCAGTGTATATCGTATGTCTTACCAACCTCTAGCTTTTCACCGCCCTTCGGAGAAGTTATCTGAATTCTATCTTGCTCGGGAACAAAACTGGCACCCTGTCCTTGGTTCGGTTCATTTGTGGCACCGGCTTCTGGGTTTTGTTGCGACGGAGTAGGCGTTACTGATTTTTTAGAAAAAACAAAATATCCGCCAACAGCGACAATGGCAACAATAATTACAATTAAAACAATGTTCGCAAATCCTTTTCGATTATTCATATTAAAATTCTTAATTAATTTTCGACTTTATGATTAAAAATTTTTCCTCCCCCAAAATTAAAATATGGTTCGAGCCGATGTTTTTCGGGTTCTTTTGCGGTTTTGAGCGGTGCGGCTCCGCCGCCTTTCCGAATTTTCGCGGGGGGACTTCCTCGCCGCCGCAGGCGACGAAAACGGTTCGGACTAATTCAAGGATACTGCACCACGTTGGAAATTGCAAGTTTGAAGGGTTCGCCTCGCTTCGCTCGGCGACTAATTGGTATTCAATTTTGGGGGTAAAAAAGAATTGGCGATTTCGCATTTTGGGGGAGGAAAAATTTTTAATCCAATCTTTATGAAATATATACTTTACGCTCGCAAGAGCACCGAAGAAAACGACCGACAAGTTCTCTCGATTGAAGCGCAACTCGTAGAGTTGCAAGAGTATGCCGCCAAAGAAAAACTTGAAATTGTCGCTTCCTTTCAGGAAGCCAAAACCGCAAAAGAACCCGGACGAATGAAATTCGCAGAAATGTTGGCAATTATCGAATCCGGAAAGGCAGATGGAATAATTTCTTGGCACCCAGACCGCCTGGCTCGGAATAGCGTTGATGGCGGAAAGATTATCCACTTTGTGGATCGCGGCTTGATTCGTTCCCTAAAATTTCCCACCTTTTGGTTTGAAGCAACACCACAAGGACTATTCATGCTGAACATTGCTTTTGGTCAATCAAAATATTTTGTAGATAATTTGCGAGAGAACGTCAAAAGAGGACTACGCCAAAAGATACGAAATGGAGTATGGCCAAGTTGGGCTCCGGTGGGATATTCAAACAATCCAAAAACTAGAGGAATTGATATTGATAATGACAAAGCTCCTAAAGTGAAGAAGATTTTTGTGATGTATGCCACCGGAGCATATCCTCTTAATTCTCTCGCAAATTGGTGTGAGAAAAAGAAGCTACTCACAAATGCCGGAAACAAAATCTCGTTAAGCAATGTTCAGCATATTTTACAAAATCCTTTTTACATCGGCCTTATGCGATACAAAAGGGAAATTTTTGAGGGAACTCACGAGCCGTTAATCTCAAAGAAACTTTTTGATAAATGTCAGGAAGTTATGGCTAAGCGTGGAAAAGTGAGGCCGGATAGAAAACATAACTTTCCTTTTCTTGGCCTTATGAAATGTGCTTCGTGTGGTTGTTCTATCACCGCCCAATACGCTAAAGGCAATGGTGGAATCTATACCTACTATCGCTGTACCAAGAAACGAGGTGCGTGCCAAGAAAAGTATCTTGGGGAAAATCAGTTAATAGAACAAATTAAAAACTTCCTTCAAAAAGTTTCTCTATCGAGCCAAGACTCTAAAAAGGTTTTGGCGGCGCTGGACAAGGAAGAAACACGGGCGAAAGGGCAAGCGCAAGGTGAGGTTATAAATCTCAAATCACATTTATCGCAGATTGAAACAAAACTCCAAAAACTTTTAGATGTTTATCTTGATGACGCGCTAACCCAAAAAGAGTACGCTGCCAAAAAGGATGTTCTCATATCCCAAAAGGTCGAGCTAAACGAAAAAATCACTGGCTTTGAGCAAAAAGGAGTGTCTTGGCTCGAACCGGCTCGTGAGTTCATAAAATCCTTGAATCAAGCCGCTAATCTTGTTCAGACAGATAATCTTTCCGAATTGCCAACATTTCTGAAAAACATCGGCTCGAACCATATTTTGCGAAATCGCCAATTCTTTTTTACCCCCAAAATTGAATACCAATTAGTCGCCGAGCGAAGCGAGGCGAACCCTTCAAACTTGCAATTTCCAACGTGGTGCGCCCGACAGGAATCGAACCTGTAACCTCTTCCTTCGCAGGGAAGCGCTCTATCCGTTGAGCTACGGGCGCATGAGCAGGGTAAATCCCACTGTACTACGTGCTCCATAAAATTTCAAAGAAATTTTATGGAGAATCTGTTTTGAGCGAAAACGAAGAGGGTAGCAGTTAGAAACGGAAAAACTTTTCGAAGTGATCAAGAAGCGACGATTGCGGATCTATCTCGTGGACTTGCGGCCGCAGAACATCTAGGATCTCTTTCACGCGGTTTTTAGGAATGCTCACTTTGAGTGGAGTTTTAAATTTTTGGCGAAAAAGAATAGCAAGTAAGGGCCAGTCGGTATTTGCCGATTCGTCGAAGCTGAATGCTTCAATCTCGGCATAAGGATAGAATTTTCCCTCTACGATTTCCAGCCCCTTCTCGTTTATTTTGAAGGCGACCATTCTCGGTTTGCGATTACCCCAGGTAAGGATAAGAATTTCGGCAAGTATGATAAACAGTCCGAAGAGAAAATTTTTCTGCCAAATCGCGGCGCCAAGAATCAGCGTCGTTACGATGATACTCGTCCAATACCATGAGATATTTTTCTCGCGATATTCGAACTCGGGAGCTTCCCATCGAATTTCAAATGGCGCAATCATATATTCATTGTAACACTCCCTACGCTTTAGCCGCCACGAGTCCTATTATTTTTTTCCCGCCGGCGTGTCGTACGGTGCGGGCTGCCTCAAAGAGCGTGGATCCCGATGTGGCAACGTCATCTACGAGAAGGACATTCTTGCCTCGCATCTCCAATGGTCGTAAAAGAGAAAAACACTCCGCGACATTGGTTGCTCTTTCGGCATGATCGGAACGTTCGCTCTGCGGGGGTGTGTTACGGATACGGATAAGATTTTCCGCCATGACAGGCAGGCCGGTCATTACGCTCAAACGGCGCGCGATGAGGAGCGACTGATTGAATCCACGGCTTCTTTCTCGCGCAGGGTGGAGGGGTATCGGTACAAGGGTAAATTTTGAAAGATCGAGAGAAAGATTTTTTATATAGGTGAACATAAGACGTGTAAGCGGTTCGGCGGCATGTTCTATGAATTTGAATTTTAGCACGCGCACGAGATTTTTTACCGCCTCGTCTTCGTAATCGGTGGCCGCTCCAAAGAGATAAGGGAAGTCCCGATGGCATGTTTTTATGCCTTGAGGAAGTCTGCTTTGGCAACGACCGCAGAAAAGAGTTTGATGGATCGTAACGCGCCCGAAACAATCATCGCAAAGCGCGTTTCCCGAGGGTATGTTTTTTTCGCAATTTACGCACAGAGGCGGAAAGATGAGGTTCACGATCCTTTCGATGTTCATAATTGTCCTCTTTTGATTGTAGAAGAATGTTCTGCAGTTGGAAATGGAATCACTACGAGATATACTGAAGGTATATTTCTATGGCATCTTTTGGAGGCGTGTTACGCGCGCTGAATCCTTTCAAGTCATTTAAGCAATCGCTCTTTCCTTCGTATCTTGGAGTCGACATCGGTACGACGTCTATTAAAGTCGTGGAGGCGCGACAAGGGAAACAACTGCCGGAGGTGGTGAACTACGCGTTTCTTGAAGCGGGGGATTACCTCGGTCGTTCGAACAGCGCCTTGCAGACAAGTTCGTTGAAGCTTTTTGACAAGGAGATCGTCTCGCTTCTTCAGGGTGTCGTGCGGAAGATGCGGCCCCGTACGAATGAAGTGATCGCCTCACTTCCGATATTCTCTGTTTTTGTGACGGTGTTGAATTTTCCGGATATGAGTCCCGACGAGCTTGAGAAAACGATTGCGTTTCAAGCCGGTCAATATATTCCGATTCCTATTTCCGAAGTCGCTCTCGACTGGCTCATAGTGGGCGAATTTGAGGATGAACGGGGATATAAACAAAAGCAGATACTCCTTATTTCGGTGCCCCAGGAGCAGATCCAAAAATATCAGGAGATTTTTAAGGCGGCGGGATTGCATCTTAAGGTGCTTGAGATAGAAAGTTTGAGCATCGCGCGGGCGTTAGTGGGCGGGGATCCGACCGCGACCATCATTGTAGACATCGGAAGTCGCTCGACGAACATTTCTTTCGTTGAAGGGGGCAAACTCCGATTTTCGAGCCAGAGCGACTTTGCCGGCGCGTCGCTTACACAGGCGCTGGTCTCGAGCTTAAACATCAACCCGCGCCGCGCGGAAGAGTTAAAGCGCGAGAAGGGAGTAGTCGCGTCGGGAGCTGACTATGAGTTATCCACAATAATGGTACCGTTTTTAGATGTTATAATTAATGAAGTTAAGAAGGCTGGATTTAATTATAAGAATCAGTTTCCGGCCGCGGCGAATATTGAGCGAGTGCTTCTCTCCGGCGGCGGGGCGAATCTTCTGGGTATTGAAAAATATTTTACGCGCGAGCTGGGGATTCCGGCCCTCAAAGCGGCACCGTTTACAAGATTTGAATATCCGCCAATCATCGAGCCGGTCATCGGAGAGTTGAATCCCGTAATGAGCGTCGCATTGGGACTCGCGCTTCGGGAGTTCATATAAAAAGTCCATACGTACCTAAAAAACTATCACCATGCCGTTACCTCCAAAAGCAATCGAACAGTTGGGCCGAGAACCCGTAAGAACACCGGGCTGGTCGGGCCGGATTCTGATGTTCACCGGCACGCTGTTCTTTTTAAGTTTGGCGATCTATTTCGGTATTCTTGTGGGATATCGGCCGCTTTTAGATGGGAGACTTAGAGATGCAGAAAAGGCAATCAGTGACTTCAAAATACAAACTCCGATCGAGGAGCAAAATAAAATCATTGTTTTGTTTTCCCAACTCAAAAATCTCGAAGATCTTCTCTTAAAGCAGAAATTCTCATCTCTTGTTTTTCCGTGGTTCGAGGAAACGACCGATCCCGACATTTATTTTTCGAAATTCTCACTTGATGTGACGAGAAATACCGTGAACGTTTCCGGGCAAGCAAAGAGTTTGAACGATATCGTCGATGAGCTTGCGATTCTCGGAGGACGCGAAGAGGTTTCAAAAATCGGTTTCAGCGGCGCCTCTCGCGACCGAGACGGACTGTGGTCATTCGGTTTAAACATTACGTTCAATAATAATTTTTTTATTCCTTCAGACGACATAACAACGCAATGAAACAAACGACAAAACGATTTATCAGTATGATAGCGGGGCTTGCGTTTATTATCGGCGCTTTTGTTGTTTACATCAATCTTATCCGCCCGCTCAATGACGAAACACAAGATGTCAAAGCGCAAGTATTTGGAAAAGAAACTTTGATAGCAAATCAGAAAAAGAATATCGACAAAATAAAAGCGCTGATCGCGACATATAATCAAGCCGAAAATAAAGAAGCAATCGCGAGCGCCTTGCCGATCAAGCAAGATGACGCGGGCGTTTTGGCGCAGCTTAAGGGTATTATCGAAAATAGCGGCCTCGTCGTGCAGTCGTTGAGTTTTTCGGGTCCCGGAGCGAAAATCAGCGTTGAAACGAATGCTTCCCGCACGGCGACTTCTACGCAGGGACTCACCAGGGCATTGGGCACGGTGCGGGTACAGGCTCAACTTGCCGGAACCTATGAGGGACTCAAGAAATTTTTAGGGAACCTTGAATCCAATGTTCGGATATTCGATCTTGAAAGCTTAAGTTTCGCCGCTTCCGGTGATCAGGGAAGCAGGAATGTATATAATTTTAGCGTTACGGTCGTTACGTATTATCAAAACTAATCTATTTTTTTATGGCAATCATTATAGAAGAAGAGCGAAGCGGAGTTGGCCCATTTGGGCTTATCAGCTGGGCGGTGATTATCTTGACCATTGTAGTTTCGGTGTATTACATATTCTTCATACAACCAAAGACGGATATTAAAAGTATCCCCATAGATTTTCAAAATACGGAAAAAATTTCCGGACTTTCGATCGATATTTCAAGGATAATCAACAATCCACGCTTTGATGGACGCACTTCGTTCCCTGTGCCTCAGCCATCCGCAAACATTGGGCGCGGGAATCCTTTTACCCCTTTTGCTCGGTAACGGTTTGCGTCGGGTAGTATAATTCCGCCCGAAAAAAAATCTTAACCCTATGGATGCCAATCGACTGATAAAAGAACTACAAGCGGCGGGGCTTATCGACGATGCAACGGCGACGCGATTGGCGCGCGAGGTATTGCTCTCGGGCCGCTCGCTTGAGGAGTTGCTGTTCGAACGGCGGCTTGTCGATGACACAAAGCTGGTCGAATTAAAGAGCACGCTTCTTAAAATTCCCTCTCAGAAGATTGATTTCGGGGCTTTTGACGAGAAATTGCTTGAACTGATTCCAGAGGAGACAGTACGGACATATGGAGTCGCTCCAATCGCCAAGGAGCGCGACCTTTTGGTGGTGGGGATGGTAAACCCCGACGACCTCAAGGCACAGGAGACATTAAAGTTTATTGGGCGACGCGAACATTTGAATTTGGGAATTTATCTTATTTCCCACGGCGACTGGCAGGGTATTTTGAAAAAATATTCTCCCTACAAGACACAAGTGGAGGCGGCCGTGCGGTCGTTGAATCTCAAGTCCGTCGATGGCGGAAAGAAGTACGTGAAACTCGAGGAGAGCGCGAAGTCTTCCGGAGAGGACGCGCCGATTATCCGTATTGTCGCGGAAACGTTTCGCGAGGCTGTACAGGCGCAGGCCTCCGATGTGCATATTGAACCGCAGGAGAACTATCTTCGTATCAGATTTCGCATCGACGGAAATCTTCGCGAGGAGGCGGCGCTCCCCTTGGAACTCGCGCAGTCGGTGGTCTCCCGCGTCAAAGTTCTTTCCAATCTAAAGATTGACGAAACGCGTATTCCTCAAGACGGACGTTTTCGAAGCAGGATTTTTGATCGTGAGATCGACTTCCGTGTTTCTACGTTTCCGACTCCGCTTGGTGAAAAGGCGGCGGTCAGAATTCTCGATCCCACGATGGGACTTAAAAGTTTGGACCAACTCGGTTTTTCGGATGCGAACGCGCAGAAAATAAAAACCGGTCTCGAAAAACCGTTCGGACTCATTCTTATTACGGGCCCGACGGGTTCCGGAAAGACAACGACGATCTACGCGTTGCTTCAGATCTTGAATAAAGAGAATGTGAATATCGTAAGCCTAGAAGATCCGGTAGAGTACTTTGTATCGGGTCTGAATCAATCACAAGTGCGTCCCGAGATTGGATATGACTTTGCCTCAGGCCTCCGACAGATCTTGCGCCAAGATCCCGATATTATTCTTGTCGGCGAAATTCGAGATAATGAAACAGCCGGTCTCGCCATTCACGCGGCGCTTACGGGACATATTGTGCTTTCAACGCTCCATACGAACAACGCAGTCGGCGCCATTCCTCGTCTTGTCGACATGGGCGTCGAGCCCTTTCTTCTTCCTTCGGCGATGAATCTTATGATGTCCCAGCGTCTTGTTTCCCGTCTTTGTTCAAGTTGTAAAGTATCCGAAGAAGCTCCGGAATCGGTTCAGAAGCTTATCAAAAAAGGCATTGCGGATATTCCCACGGAACTTACGGGGCCGTATCATGAACCCTATCAGATTTTCCATGCTCCCGGGTGCGCGCAGTGCCATGGAAGAGGAGTGAATGGCCGTGTTGCGCTTTTCGAATTTTTTCAAATGACGTCGGAGCTCGAAGATGTCATTAACACGGAGGCAGGACATCCATCGGGGCAGAAGATTTTAGGGGAAGCGAAGCGCCAGGGAATGATAACGCTTCGCCAGGACGGAATTTTGAAGGCGCTTGCGGGTCTTGTTTCGATCGAAGAGGTGGTTCGCGAGACGGACGAAGCGTAATGCGCGTGCTGAAATTGCTCCTCGGTATCTTTGTGGTATGATGAAAGCAGGTCGTGTATCTACCGTACTGTTTCATAGCGTGTGAAACAGTTAAAAATATTTATTATAAAAATGGCTGAAGATTACAAACAGAAACTTCTTGATCTTTTAACAATAACCGCAAAACAGAACGCGTCCGATCTGCATATTGGCGTCGGTCGCCGTCCCACGCTTCGCATTGATGGAGTGCTCGTGCCCTTACAGAAGGAAGCAATGGTAACTCCCGAACTTGCCGAGGCGCTTATTTTGGAGCTTATGACGCCGGCGCAACGGGAGCGTTTTGAAAAAGAAAAACAGCTCGACTTCGCGTATAACCTTGAGGACAAGGCGCGTTTTCGCGTCAATGTATATTTCCAGCGCGGATATCACGCGGCCTCTCTTCGTTTGATCCCGAGCCGCATCAGAAGCATCGAAGAACTTGGCCTTCCTCCGATACTCCACGATTTCACGGCGCTTTCGCAGGGGTTTGTGCTTCTGGTCGGTCCCGCCGGTCACGGAAAATCCACTACGATCGCCGCGATCCTTGACGAGATTAATCACAAGCGAACGGATCACATTATTACCATCGAAGATCCTATCGAGTATCTTTTCGTGCAGGATCGTTGTCTCATCTCACAGAAAGAAGTAGGGAGCGACATTCCGACGTTTCGTTCCGGACTGCGCACGATTTTGCGCCAAGATCCTGACGTCATTATGATCGGCGAAATGCGTGACAATATTTCTATCGCAACGGCAATGACCGCGGCGGAAACCGGACATTTGGTGTTCTCGACGCTTCACACGAACTCCGCTTCGCAGACTATCGATCGCATTATCGATTCTTTCGCTCCCGAACAGCAAGGACAGGTTATCTCTCAGCTCGCCTCGACGCTTGTTGCGATTATTTCGGAGCGTCTGGTTCCGCGTCTCGCGGGGGGGCGTATTCCGGTTAACGAAATTATGATCGTGAATCCCGCGATTAGGAATTTAATTCGCGAACGGAAGGTGTATCAAATCGATCTGGTCATCGAAACAAGTATGCAGGAAGGGATGATCACCCTGAATCGTTCGCTGGTAAATCTCATAAAAAACAAAGAGATATCTGTTGAGACTGCCGAGTTATATTCATTCAATCCCGCCGAACTGCGCATTCTTTTGGAGAGAACATAGAGTTGGGGTGTGTCATATTATAAACTCGTTTCACATACCATAGGCATGAAATTTAAGTACAGCGCAAAAACAAAAGAAGGAGAGCTACAGACTGGATTTGTTGAGGCGGGAAGCAGAGACGCGGCGGTAAACATTTTGGCGGGCCACAACCTGTTTATTTTAAGCATGGTAGCAACCGAGAAGTCGCGTTGGTACGATCGTTTCGGGAGATACTTCGGCGGCGTTGGACGTAAGGATATGTTGGTTTTTACGCGTCAGCTCGCGACCCTTCTCGAAGCCCGTCTTTCCTTAAATGAAGGGCTGAAAACGCTTTCCGGTCAAGTTACTCATCCGATTTTAAAAGAAGCGGTATTTCAGATTACGCAGGATATCGATGCCGGTCTTGCTTTTTCTCAAGCACTCGAACGGCAGAGCGGAGTTTTTTCTAATTTTTTCGTAAGTATGGTGCGTTCGGCGGAAGTAACGGGAAACCTTGATGAGGTGGTGGGATTTTTGGCGGATTATTACGAAAAAGAATTCATTTTGGTTTCCAAAGCTCGTTCGGCGCTTATTTATCCGGTGATCGTGATAGGTCTTTTTATTATCGTAGCCGGCGTGATGGTAACGGTCGTCTTTCCGCAACTTCAGCCGATCTTTGAGCAGTCGGGTATTGAGCTTCCTATATATAGCCGGATATTGATCAACACGGGGCAATTTGTAAATGAATGGTGGTTTATGATTCTTATCGGTCTTATTGTTCTTGTCTCGATGTTTTTAAATTACCTTCAAACCCCGGAGGGGCGGGCATTTGGGGATGACATGAAGCTTCGTCTTCCGATCATGCGTAAAGTGTACCTTCCGCTTTCGATCGCCCGATTTTCGAATGCGGCATCCATCCTTTTAAAAGGGGGTGTGCCGGTTTCGCAGGCAATGGAAATCGTAAGCCATACCGTTGACAATGTTCTCTATCAGGATCTGCTCCACGAAGCCGCGGAGTCCGTGCGTCAAGGAGAGCCGCTTTCGCAGGCGATTTCTCGCTCGCCAGATTATTTTCCGCCCCTTGTTTCCCAGATGCTTGTGGTCGGAGAAACTACGGGTCAGCTTGATAAAATTTTCGTGCGGCTTTCCACATTCTACAATCGTGAAGCGGATAATGTTATAAATAGTATTGTCGACTTGATTCAACCGGGGTTGATGATTGGCATTGGACTTTTGGTGGGCCTCCTCTTCGCTTCGGTATTGCTTCCTATATATCAATTGACGGCAAATATCCAGTAATGCACAAAAAGGTCGTAAAGTTTAAAGAGAAAAATATGAATTACTCTATGAAAAAAGGTTTTACGCTTATTGAAATTTTAATTGTGGTTACCATTATCGGTATTTTGGCATCCGTAGTGCTCGTGGGACTTGGGCCCAGCCGTAACCGCGCCCTAGATGTACGACGGCAAACGGAGTTGCGTCAAGTACAGAACGCCTTAGAGCTCTACTTTAATGCGCAGGGTCAATATCCTATTTATGCAGGATCTTCTGTTGAGGCAAATTACGTGAATATGAAAGCTCAGATATTAGCAAGTGGTATTGGTATAAATAATTTACCCAATGATCCAAGAGCGGTTAATTCGCCTGGTGTAGATGACTATGGGTATCAAGGTGATGGCACTGTTTATGTATTATCGGCCCGTCTTGATACAACATTTCCTCCCGGCTACAGTGATCCATCAGCGAATATCACGAACTTTCCCGTCGGTTACTGTGACTCTGCTATGACTGGGGCTCGATTCTGCGTCTCAAACTAAAAAAAGTTTTTAGAGAGGAATGCTTATGTGGATATGGCTCTTTATTCTTGGGTGCTCCTTCGGCAGTTTCATAAATGTGATCGCGCTTCGGTATGATCCGGACAGGTTTCTTTTGAACCCAAAAGTTATCGGCGGCCGGTCGCATTGTCCGCAGTGCGGGAAAACGTTGCGGTGGTATGAACTTTTGCCGCTTATAAGTTTTCTCCTCCAGTTCGGTCGTTGCAGGTCGTGTAAAACGAAGATCAGTCCGCGGTATCCGACGGTCGAAGTCGTAAGCGGGCTGATTTTTGTTTCGGTTCCCTACCGCTTACAATTTTTGGCTTCCGGAGGTCTTAAGATACCCGAATCATATGATGGCGCGGTGAATATGCTCTGGATCGCCGTGTTCCTTACCCTGCTTCTTATTTTTTTAATCGATATGCGCACCCAGCTTATTCCCGATGAAGCGAATATTTTTCTCGCGCTTCTTGGGGTTGTTCTTTTTATCATCAACTATTCTGGTTTTGATATTATTCAGGATTCGTTTTTGGGATCATACGCCCTTCTTCTCGGATCGGGGATGCATATCGCGCGGCATTATTTTTTGGGCGTACTTTTTGGTCTCGGTTTTTTTGGATTTTTAATACTCGTGACCAAGGGGCGCGGGATGGGAATGGGGGATATGAAACTCGCCGGCGCGCTCGGTATTCTCTTTGGGTTTGCGGATCTCGCGGTGATCGTCGGACTCTCTTTTATTCTCGGAGGAATGTTCGGCGCCGCGACCATCGTTTTGAAGAGAAAAAAAATGAAAAGTTTTCTTCCGTTCGGGCCGTTTCTCGCTATTGGCGCCGCGGTGGTGTTCTTTTTCGGATTTTCTATCATAGAGTTTTACTTCAAGCTTTTTAACTTTATATAAAAGCTTCGCGCGGAGGACGCTTCAGTGTGTTAAAATCTACATATGATAAGGATTGTGCGGTACCTCCTCAATTTTCTTTTTCACCGCATGGGGAAAAACAAAGAGAAACATTATTTTCTAACGGGATTTACGGTTATAGAATTGCTCGTCGTGGTTGGTATTACCGCTTCCCTTGCGTCGCTTTTGGTTGTCTATGGAGGTTCGGCGCGGCAGTTCAACACGATTTCTGTCGAGCAGGCGAAAATCGGTCAGGTGATTCTCCGGGCAAAGTCGCTCGCGGTCGCCACCTTTAATCAACCGCCGGTTCCGTGCGGCTACGGCGTGGCGTTCAATGCCGTAAGTAGCACCTACACGCTTTTTAGCTATGACGTATATGTCGGCAATAAGAAGGATTGCGGCACTATAAACGTGATCCATACAAACAATCCCCAGCCTTCCGATTGTGGTCCGGGTTTTGATCCCTCAAGTCCTCCCCCGCGGTGCTATATCGAGATCGAAACGCACGCATTGAATTCCGGACTTAAGTTCGATTCCGCCGGAAATACTGACGCGATGGACTTTGTATTCTTCCGTCCGCCCGATCCCCGTACGTATCTTTTTCCCGATCCTCCGAGAATATCCGAGAAGCGTGTATATCTCAAAACGCTTGACGGAGGGGTTTCTCGTGTCGTTACGGTAAATCTCGCGGGGCAGATAAGTTTTCAATAATATGAGTATGATTTTTTTACGCGCGCGCGATAACAGAAAAAAAGGCCAACTTCTTGTGGAACTTCTGGTGGCGCTTTCGATACTTACCACGGGTTTTCTCGGGGTGCTCGGCCTTCTTTCTCAATCGCTCGGATTGAATCGCGTGGTAAGCGAGAATTACACAGGCACGTATCTCGCTTCCGAAGGTATCGAAATCGCTCGCAATATCGTTGACAAAAATGTGCTTCTGCGGGGAGCCGGCACGCCCGTTGTATGGTATGACGGTCTTTCCCCGGGCCGGTACGAAGTCGATTACGAAAATACGAGCACCCTTCCCTTAAGTGTTCCCCGTCCGCTTTTGTTCGACGCAACTTCTCATACCTACAGCTATGCGGCCGGCCAGCCGACAAAGTTTACGCGTGTAATAGAAATCCGTCTGGTTGGCAATCCGGAGATCCACGAAGTCGTGGTCTCTTCAACGGTAGAGTGGCAAAGCAGAGGAGGTTCGTTTAAAACAACGCTCGAAGATCATTTTTTTGATTGGCGGAATTAATCCATGAGAAAGACGGATAATAAAAAAGTAAGTAAGAAAATATTTAATTCAATGAAGGGGTTTACCCCGTTAGAGAAGTTTGAGCATCAGGATAGATTTCGATACTTGTGGAAAAATAGAGAAAATTATCATTCTCTAATGGGGTTTACCCCGTTAGAGAAATTGGAGTATCGAGATGGATTCAAACATACGCGTAAGAATACAAAGAACCACTATTCTCTAACGGGGTTTACCCTCGTTGAGCTTCTGGTGGCGGTTTTTGTTTTTTCGATCGTTGTCTCGATCGCGTTGGGAGGGCTTACGCAGGCCCTGCGTACCCAGCGCCAAGCGGCGGGACTTATCGCGGCAAATAGCAACGTAAGTCTTGCGATCGAACAGATAGCGCGAGAAATACGCTTGGGAAAAGATTTTTCAACCTTGGGAGGGGGTGGAAATAATTGCTTAGTCTTTACGCGCTATCGGGGGTCAATTCCTGTACAGGTGAATTATTGCTTGAACGGTGATGTGATTGAACGCGAAGAAATTGGAGGTCCTTTCCAGTCGGCGCCTGAAGGAATTACCGCGAATAATGTCACGGTAAAAAGTTTGGACTTCATTGTATTACAAGATCCCTCATATCCTCCGCGGGTTACGCTTGTGGTAGGTATTGGCGCAAAGGATACGAGTTTGAAAAACAATACGACCTATCTTCAGACGACGGTGAGCGCCCGATTATAGCGTAGAATCGCGCTTGGTCTCGTGTGGATAACTTCAAAGCGGTATCGGTGATATAATCAAAGCATTAAATCCCTATGGAATCCCCCGTGTCAAAAAAGATTTTATTCGTCGTCGTTCTGGTAATTATTACTGTAGTCTATTTGGGCTTTTTCTTCCGTTCAAATCGTGGTACCGACCTTTTAGGGAATCCCGATAAGGCAAATCAGGCGTTGGATAGCGCCGTAAAAAGCGACAGAATCGAAAATTGCGCGCAACTTCGCGGAGTTGTCGTCTCCGGCACCGATTATGAGGCGGTGTGTCGGCAGAATATTTTAGAAAAACAGGCGTGGGAAAAATTGGACAGTGGCTACTGCGATACGCTCGGGAGCGCAAGCGCGGTGGATTACTGCAAGACGAGTATGGCGATAGCGGCGGTTCAAAAATCTCAAGACCTCGCGACGTGCGACAGTGTCTCTGAAGGCGCACGAATCCCGTGTCAAACCGCCTACTGGTCCGCGAAAGCTCTCGGGAACTCGGACATAAAACTTTGCGACAATATTTCCGACAAGGACTTCGCGCTCTCCTGCCGCAATGGGTTTACCTATCAGCGTTTTCTTGCTGCACCCCGCGATGTTGCCTGTAGTGAACTCCCTGTGGCGATGCGAGGAGATTGCGCAACTTTTAAAAGGGCATTACAAAGTAAACAGATTCAAGGCTGTTATTCCTTGTCGGACGTTCCTATGAGGTCGTTATGTCTGAAGTTGGTCGGGAAATAAATGAGGAACAGAATTTTTATGCGCGTATCAAATTCGGAAAATTACAAAAAACATCTCTCCTCGGCAATTTGTTTTGCGGTTTTTGCTCTTATGTTTTTCGCGATTGCGTCGTATGGCACGCATACATTCGCCGCGCTGCAATTTGAGGAGAAATATGAGGCGACATATCAGGGAGGCGACGATGATGCGGCTACCGGAATAGCGGTGGACGGCGCGGGGGATGCGTATGTGGGCGGGTCATCTGTTTATGAGTGCGTTGTGAGGTCTCGAATATCTCCCTGCAGCGTAATTTACGCAATGACAACGGTAGGTTATGACGCGAATGGGAGGCAGAAATGGGCAGAAGGTTATACACCGGGTGGAGTATATTTCCCGCTAACTTATGGAACTGCTGTCGCGGTTGATCCTGATGGCTTTGTATATTCAGTGGGACATGAGGATACCTTTGAAGTATGGCCACTGGTCATAAAATATACTCCCTCGGGCGGGACGGCGGTATGGCGTAGTCTCGATGATACGCTTGGTGGAGAATTTAACCCGTGTAACGCCCAGGCCATGAGTCCTCAGGCAATTTCCTTTGACGCACAGGGGAGAATTTATATCGCGGCTACTATGAGCGGTTGTGTTGCTTCGGGAGTGGATGCCCACTTTAGAGTTTTTCGGCTTAATCCAGATGGCACGCATGCTGACTTTAGCAATACCAATCGTAGCGCCAAGTATTATTCTGGGGGAAGTGGTGGAGGTGGCTGGGGCAAGGATAGAGATTATGTAACGGGAGTTGCGGTTGCCCCCGACGGGAGTTTTTATGTCAGCGGATATATCAGCAATTACAACGCAACACTCGGTTATTCAAAAGAAGATTGGCGCGTGGTTAAGTTCAAAGCAGATGGCTCTCTTGATGTTTTGTGGAGCAGTAACCCCGCGACCCGCTTTGATTCGGGGAAAAATGATCGCGCGGAAGGCATTGTGGTCGGGAACGACGGGAACGTCTATGTCGCGGGAACCGTGGGAGTAGACCCACTAAATCCATACACAACTGAAGCAGTGAAGATTATAAAGTATAGTTCTTTAACAGGGGGAATTTTAGCGGAAAACACACGGCAATTTCCCAATGCCTATATGGGGGGTATCACAAAGAACCCTAACGGAGAAATTTATGTGGGGAGTTCAAATACGAGCAGTATTAATGGAGTGCTTACGAGTAGTATAAGTGGAGTGATAAAGTATGACGCGTTACTTAATCCTATGTGGCTTTCTTCGCAGTGGGGATTCTCTTTGAACTCTTGGAGGACGAACGGGATCGCGGTTGACGGCAGTGGAGGTGTTTATATCGCGGGTTTAAATGAGAGCGTCGGTTCTCTTAGTCCATCTCCCTCCTTCGATTATAAGGCGTTTAAGGTTTTGGAATCGGGTACTATTACTCCTCCTCAGCCTCCGCTTGCGGTATCGTTAGCCGCGAATCCCACATTCGGCGAGCGCCCTCTTACGAGCTTGCTCACCGCTACTGTTTCAGGAGCTCAAACATCTCTTCCGCAACAAAACCAGTACAATTTCAATTGCGGCAATGGAAGTAGTACTACGGTGCTTGGTCAAAGCATTGCAACAGCTTCGTGTCGTTATGCGACTTCCACAATTTTTGTTGCAAGTGTCCTGGTGACCGATGGGGCAGGAAGAACTGCAACGGCGATTACGAATATCGAAGTTTCCGATCCCAGCGTTCCCTCGGGAACGATTTCGGTAAGTTTGAGTGCCAATCCGAACTTTGGCCAGCGGCCGTTAAACAATGTTGATATGACTGCGGCTGTTTCCGGAACTGCTACCGGACCGTTTACCTATACCTTTGATTGCGGCAATGGCACCGGTGGCGCTTCTTCTAGCGCACTTCTTGCTTATACTGCAGCTGACCTTTGTAATTATCCGGTAGCGGATGTTTATAAGGCAAAAGTTACCGTGGAAGATCTGACGACGAACGATACGGCGATTGGAACCGCAACGGTAAATGTATTCGGTATCAACGAAGAGCCGCCCTTCTAAGAAAATGAAAGGGCAGGCCCCGTTACCAAACCGAGCACCGCGCCACTCGTTTTTGTTTATGAATCTCGGTTATGCGTTAATGAAATCTAATTTATTTTTTTCACCGTGAAAGTGGAGAAGCGTTTTAGAAAACGAAGTGCTCGATTTGGTACGGGGCAGGCGATGATTTTAACCGTGCTTGCTTTGGGAGGCGCTATTTTAGGAGCGACGGCGATCGCGGGACTTTTGATGGTCTATCAGATTCGCCAATCAACCGACCTGGGTAATTCCGCGAAGGCGATTTTTGCGGCGGATACCGGTTCGGAGTGGGGGTTGTTTCAATTTAGCTGCGTGAACGATCCGACGAAGGTTTGCGACGCGTACGGTTCGACGACGATTCCCTTCGCGAATGGCGCTACGGTAAAAGTTCTTTGCTACGATGATGCCGAAAACGAATTGCCCGATTGCGTGAATGCCGACCCTGTGAATCCGACGGTAAAAACTATTAAAGCGGTAGGTTCTGCCGGCAGATCAAGTAGGGCATTTTTCTTGGATTTCGGAAATTAATTTCTGGTCGCCGCGGGTGGTCTCCTCGGTGAATTTTGGTTTCTCTGGGGTATAATACTTCCGTACCATGACGAAACAGGAAGCGCGAGAGCGCGTTCAATATCTTCGGAAGACAATCGATCATCACCGCTATCTCTATCACGTTTTGGATCGCGAGGAGATTTCAGGTGCGGCTTTGGATTCTTTGAAAAAAGAACTTTTTGATCTGGAGCAAAAATTTCCCGATCTGATAACGATTGATTCGCCTACCCAGCGCGTTGCAGGAGAGCCTCTCGCGCAATTTATGAAGGTGCGCCACTTCGACGCAGAGGGAAACGAGTCGCGGATGAACTCGTTAAACGACGCGTTTTCGGAAGACGACGTGCGCGATTGGCTCGAGCGCCTGAATAATTTTCTGGAATCGGAGGGGACGAAAAAGCGCCCGCATGAGTTTTACTGTGATTTAAAGATGGACGGTTTGGCGGTTGAGCTGACGTACGAAGACGGGATTTTCGTTCGGGGAGCAACGCGAGGAGACGGGCTTATCGGAGAAGAGGTAACCCAAAACTTAAAAACAATAGAGGCGATTCCGTTGCGCCTTCAGGGCGTTCATATCCCGCCAAAACTAGTGATTCGAGGCGAAGCGTTTCTTACGAAGAAAGAATTTAACCGTATCAACCGCGAGCAAAAAAAGGAGGGCGGGAAATTGTATGCGAATCCGCGGAATGTGGCGGCGGGTTCTATTCGTCAGCTCGATCCGAAGATTACCGCGAGCCGTAAGCTTGATTTTTTCGCTTACAGTATCGTGGGGCGAGGAAAGGAGCATTGGAGACGGTACCCGACGCACGCGGATGAATACCGAGCGTTGAACGGTTGGGGCATGAAGACAAATCCGCACGGAAAAGTTGTCGCATCGCTTGAAGAAGTTTTTTCTTTTCACCAATATGTACAAAAACTTCGCGAGAAGCTCGATTACGAGATTGACGGCATTGTGGTTTCGGCAAACGACAATGAACTGCACGAGCAAGCAGGGATTATCGGGAAGGCTCCGCGCGCGGCGGTTGCCTACAAATTCTCTCCGAAGGAGGCGACGACGGTGGTTGAGTACATTAAAATTCAAGTAGGGCGAACGGGAACGCTTACTCCTGTTGCGGTAATGCGTCCGGTACAAGTTGGGGGCATTACCATTACCCACGCATCGCTTCACAATGCCGACGAGATAGGTCGTTTGGGCTTGAAAATCGGTGATACGGTAATCGTTTCCCGCGCCGGAGACGTGATTCCGCAAGTTATAAATGTGCTGAAGGAAATGCGCACCGGAAAAGAAAAAGAATTTCATATGCCCGCACGTTGTCCGGTTGACGGATCAAAGGTGGTGCGGGGCGGAGTTGCCTACCGGTGTTCAAACAAAAACTGTGGCGCGGTAAATCGCGAGTCGCTTTATCATTTTGTTTCACGGCCCGCCTTTAATATCGAGGGTATGGGACCGAAAATTATCGATCGGTTTTTGGACGAGGGATTGATCTCGGATGCCGCGGATATTTTTACGCTTAACGAAGGCGATGTTGCCTCTCTCGAGCGCTTCGGCGAAAAGTCCGCTCATAACATTATTGAAGAGATCGAGTTGAAAAAATCCGTTCCTTTGCCGAGATTTATTTATGCCTTAGGAATTCTTCATGTCGGAGAAGAGACGGCGAACCTTTTGGCGCGAGAATTAATGAGTGGACGACGTATTACAAAACCGAGAGAACTTCTCCACTGTATACTGGCAATTTCCAAGGAGCATCTCGAGGAAGTTCAAGATATAGGACCAAAGGTTGCAGAGAGTATTTTTACGTGGTTTCGCGAGACACGCAATGTAACATTTTTGGAAAAACTCGAAAAAGCCGGTATTACGATGTTCTCCGTTGCGCGTACGGTGAGTGAGGGTAAATTTGCCGGAGAAACTTTTGTCGTGACGGGGACGCTCGATTCGATGTCTCGAGAGGAGGCGAAAGAGAGGATTCGCGCGTTGGGTGGGGATGTTTCGGAGTCGGTCAGCAAAAAAACATCCTATCTTGTTACGGGAAGCGAGCCGGGATCGAAGTTCACCAAAGCGCGGAAGCTTGGGATTAAAATCCTGACCGAAGGAGATTTTTTAGTGCTTTTAAAATAAAGAAAGTTGGGGTATAGTAAAACCGCTTATGTCCTCTTTTTTTGGAGGTTGCCTCTTAGAACAGGATGTCGGCATTAAGCGGGCGTAGCTTAGCGGTCTAAAGCGCTTCCCTGTCACGGAAGAGATCGTGGGTTCAAATCCCATCGCCCGCGCCAAAACAGAAAAGACTACCCATCAGGAGTAGTCTTTTCTGTTTCTTGATGTTGGAGCGATGGGATTTGAACTAAGAAAGGGGTCGGGAGGAGGTGATGCCCTCCCGTGTCGCCCACTTTGATTTATAGATAGCAGAATGATTTAATAATATAATGGAACATTTAATGGACCAATCAAAAGAACCCATAGAAACCGATCCAAAACAAATTCATTGGCAAGAAATTACCGAAAAGGTTGATCGTATTGTAGATAAACTTAACTTGCCAGTCGACGACGGCATTAAGGAGTCGATTATTTCGCTTCATGCGTTCGGTTTTCATACGACAGCATCTTGCGAGGGACACGATGCTCACGCAACTGATGCGCCGTATATTGACATCGAGACCGAAGAAGTCGAGGCGATAGAGATACGCTTAAGAGAATTGAAGAAAAAAGCCGAAGGACAATCGGAAGTCATAGTAGAACAATTAAAAGCAGAATCTCATGAAATCATTCTGGAATTGGAAAGAAAAAATTTGGAAGAAAGGAAAAAAATAATTGGATATCTTGACGAATTTTATAAAGACAGAGAGGTTTCTTATGAAACGAGGTTGGTAGTTCAAGGGAAAGCAAGAGGATGGAGCCGGCTCGAAAGCCAGGGGACAGATATACAAGAAATCCGCTCCGAAGAAGAAAAGAAAACAAAATTGAAAGAGTATCAAGAAGAAATGTGGGCTTTTACTGAGTTTCTAAAGAATAAATATTTTGCGGAGTGAAAATAGTTTTCTAAGTTTTTCGAGTGATAATGAGCGAAGTCAAAGGGAATGAGTAGCTACGTTGCGTATGGCAAGCACCCTATAATAATCCTATGCATAATATCTTTAGATTTTTCGGAAAGATTCCCGGTATTTTTGTCTTGATAGCGTCAATTGTCCCGATTGTCGCGTTAGTGGAGGAAGATTATATCAATTTTTTTGTCGCGACAATCCTTATTGTTATTGTAGGCGTCTCGTTGTACAAGAGATGGCGCAAACAAAATATGATTGGTCTCTAGAATGGTGTTATTTGATTTTTATCGTAAATAATGTCTCAATATATTAAGCAGAAGGGAGGTGCTGTATGTTCCAGGGCATAGACATCAAATTGCTTGGTCCGATTTGCAAGTGCCGAAAGCAGAATCTTTCTTGGGCAACTCGCCAAGAAGAGGATGGGAGACCCACCTTCTTGATTTTCTGTAAAATCTGCAAGATCGCGTTTACGATCCCGTCTAATCTGGTTGTCGCCAACATCCTAGTTGCTACGGAGTACCCGGAAGGACTAGGCGAAGATGTGACGGTGGATTCTGAGGAAAATCAGGAGCAACGAAAAGATCAGGAGTTTCTGGGAAGTATCGGCATTTCCTCGGATTCCAACCCCAAGTAGAGTTATGCCGCGCGAGAAAAATTCGTGCGGCATTTTTATTGATATAAAGCCAAGAAGAGAAAAAGAAAAACCCTCGAGCGTGATGCGTGCTCGAGGGTTTCATGGTTTTACGCAGATCCTCTGCGTGAGGTGTTACTGGGTGTTACCCGAGGCCGTTGCCGCGGGCTTCGCGTTCCGCCGCGAAGCGGGACGCCTCACTTTCGTGTAGAAGCTCACGCCGTCGACGGTCACGTGGCAAGTGCCCTTTTCATCGATCGTGATGACCCCGCCGTTCGGAATCATGAGCTCGGCGGTACCCACCACGATTCGAGTCGCCTCGACTTCGGGGTGGTCGCGGTTCACGAGATGGATCGCCCGTCCCTGCCTCATGGGTTCCTCGGGAGGAGCAAGGGGCGGAATCGAAGTCCCCTCGACTTGCGGTTCGAACCGGAAGCCCGAGTACCGCGTACCGCTCACGACATCATTCCCGCACCGCTGGATGAAGTATAGGACTTCCTCGTTCCCGTTCGGAAAGCGGAACCGCGCCTGATACGCCGGTTCCCGATTCAGGCGAAGTAAACGAGAGCTTCCATCGCGATAGAGAACCGTGCCGAGCCCAAAGAGGAATCCTTCCTCAATGGGACCGACCCGGACAGGTCGAGCAACCGCAAGATTCGCGGTCGGATCGATCTGCCCATATCGTCGCTCCGCCATTTGCCCAAAGCGTGCTTCGAGCAAATCCGTTTGGGTCGGCCAGATGCCGCCCTCGACGATTGGTGGTCCTGCGGTTGCCGGATCTTGGAAAATCCGGCGGCCAAAGTAGGCGATCGCGACGATGATAGCTCCAATGAGGAGCCATAGCCACCAGAGAGAATCTGTCGTCGATGTCCTTACCTCGGGGCCATTTTTCTTCGGCTCCGGCGCAAGTGAGACAGCAAGCTTCGCCGGTGTGGGCGAATCAATCCCTAAGGTTTTCTCGATTCCATACCCAATGGGTATGAGAATCAATTCCCCGGGATAGATTTTCACTATCACCCTGTCGGGCGACTCTGCGGTCATTCCCTCGGCGAGTTGGGGGTTTTTTTCGAGAATGATTTTCCACTGAGTTGGGCTCAGTCCCCAGAGGGTGTCGCCCCTCTGTACGGTGTATGCGTAGACGGAAGAACTCACCGTATCCGTCTGTGCCCAGACCATGCCTTCCGCCATGAGAACGGCGAGAGTGGCCACGAGTGCTATCGCGAACTTCTTCACGTGCTTCTCCCTTCTGCGGCCTCCATGCCGCGGAAACAGAAATCCATCCTTCGTTAGAGTTTAACGATGGTATCCCAGTGTGCGAGGAGATATTCCAGTCTCTGTCTCGCTCTGGAGATTCGCTTGCGAATCTCCCTCTGTGCTCTTTCGGACGGCTTGTCGAAATGTTCCCTTTCCCACGGTCCATCCGTGCCGTTCCCTTCTTGATCCTGTCCTTCGGTTCTGATGAGATCAAGACTTTGAGGAAGCAAGATATTTTCGTGGTTGACGAGCTGGAGGAACTCCTCCAGCAGGAGCGCATCTCGAAGCTGTTCTTCTGAGAGGGGGCCTGTCAGGTAGGCGTCAATCGACGTTCTCCAAATGCGATAACGCCAACCGCCCTTCCTCTTTCGCGCGTGGATAGCTAAGCTCATGCAAGCCTCCTTGGCGGAAAAAAATCCAGTAACTATTAAATTGTGAGGTGCTGTCGGTCGCTCTCAAATGGATTACTCCAAAGAGATAAGAGTATTATACACCAAAAATTGTCTCATGTCAATATGCGACAAAAGCAAGCATTTCTGCCTTCTTTTTAGGATTTTTCGTACAGTTGTCCGAGACCCAAAATGTCCGCCTCGCGGAAGTGTTTACCGATAAGTTGGAATCCGATGGGGAGCGGTACGGCTTCGTTCTCCGAGATTTTTTGTTGTATAGGGATTGAGATCGCGGGGAGACCCGCGAGATTGACGGGAATCGTGAAGATGTCCGAAAGGTACATCGAGAGCGGGTCCGCGGTTTTCTCGCCGATCGCGAACGCGGACGTTGGTGTGGTAGGCGCGAATATCACATCCACCTCTTTGAACGCTCGGTCAAAATCCCGCGCGATTAAGGAGCGGACTTGCTGGGCTTTTTTGTAGTACGCATCGTAATATCCCGACGAGAGAACAAAGGTACCCAAAATAATTCTTCGTTTTACTTCGCTTCCGAAACCCAATCCCCGCTGTTTCAGATAGATTTCCTTGAGGTTCGAATGTTGGTGGTCGGGATTTTGAGCATCGATTCGCGCGTAGCGGACACCATCAAATCGCGCGAGGTTTGAGCTCGCCTCGGCGGGTAGAATAATGTAGTAGCAGGAAAGAGCATATTTGGTATGCGGAAGCGAAATGGTTTTAAACTGAATTCCCAAATGTTCAAAGCGATGGATTGTCTCATCAAGAGCTTGATCCATTTCTTTCGTAAGATTGGTCGCGAAATATTCCTTGGGGAGGCCCACCTTCATTTGTTTGATTTTTTCGAGCTGCGGATTGGAAAATTCTTTCCACTGATAAGTAGTTTTTGAACTGGTCGCGTCCATCTTGTCGTGTCCCGCGATTCCTTGGAATAAGAGCGCGGCGTCTTCGACGGTTTTGGTGATCGGTCCGATTTGGTCGAGACTCGAGGCAAGCGCGATAAGTCCCGAACGTGAAACCACGCCGTAGGTCGGTTTTAAGCCGACTACACCGCAGAGGCTTGCGGGTTGGCGGATCGAGCCACCGGTATCCGAACCCAAAGCCGCGAGTGCGAGATGTGCCGCGACAGCCGCCGCCGAGCCGCCGGATGAACCGCCCGGAACACGTTTCAAGTCATGTGGATTTCTCGTGATCTGGAAGGCGGAATTTTCGGTAGAAGAGCCCATCGCGAACTCATCAAGATTTGTTTTTCCGAGAAAAATCGCGTGCTTCGATTTCAGTTTTTTTATAACTCCCGCATCGTAGTTCGCGATATAGTTTTTGAGAATGCGCGAGCCGGCGGTCGCGGGAAGACCTTTTACGAGGATATTGTCTTTGATCGCAAGCGGCACTCCCGCGAGGGGATCGAGTTCTTGTCCCTCCGCAAGCGCGCGGTCAACGTGTTCGGCGTCTTTGAGTGCTCCCTCTTCGTCTAGACTTAAATACGCTCCGATTTTTTTATCGGTTTCTTTGATGTGCGCAAAAAGTTCCTGTGTTGTTTCACGCGCGGAAAATTTTTTCGCGCGGAGCCCTTCGGAGAAACTTTTTATCGTAAAATGCGAAAAATCACTCATTGCGGTCAAAGATGGCGGGAATCTTAAGAAATCCTTCGTGGGTTTCCGGGAAAACTTCCTTGCCTGCCCCTTGGTTTGTATTCTCGCTTGCCGTGTCGTCGCGGAATGCATTTTTAAGATCCATGCCGCCGGTCATCATGGGAATGTTCTTCGTGTCTAACGCCTCGAGTTCTTTAAAATAGCCGAGTATTTTCTGCAGGTCTTTTACGAGTTTTTCTTGCTCGCGATCGTTCAATTCTATTCTCGCAAGCTCCGCGAGGTGCTGAATTGTTTTTTTGTTAATAAGTGATGCCATAAAAGAATGTTTATATTGTAGCCATTTTTTGGCGGCTTAGCAAAAAAGAAAAAAAGAGAGGCGTTGTATTGCCTCTCTTTGGTCTTTGCGTGATGTTTCTCGGTTTTTCAACGGATTGTGATGAATTCCTCGATGAATTTCCGGTGTACCTCGATCGTGTTCTCGGGAAGATTCTTCACCGGGAAAAATTTACATTCCCCATGAATGTCGACGGCACCTTCGACCTCGCAGAGCATGAGGAGCGAAAGCGGTCTCCCATAGGGATGTTCCTCGGGTTTCCACCAATAGTCACCGAGTTTTCGGATGAAGTTCACATTGCAGGTGAGTTCCCGTTCGGCGATTCGCTCGCAGGCGTCATTGAAATCCTCATCGCCGCACTTCACCCATCCGCCGGGTGCGTGCCACTTGCCCTCGAAATCGAGGTAGTGCGCTTTCCTGTTGTGGTAGATGGTGAGCAGAATTTCGTTTTCTCCCTCATCGTTTTTCCGAAGGATGATGAGCTCTGCTGCAAAGCTCGGTTCGATGGAGTGGACGAGTTCGAAAGACTTCTGGGTTGGCCAGAACCCGCTGTCTTCTTCGACGCGCATGAGTGCGAACTCAAGCGCCGCCCCTTGCTCCGGCGAAAAGGGTATTTTTCCCACTTTTGTCTCCTCTTTATGTCAAGTGGTTTCTTGGGGTTATCTCAAGAACCATGAATGAGTTGCTATTGGATATAATGTCCTATTATTTCATTTTTGTCAACTCCTTCACGAACGTTTTGAAGCGTTCTCCACGGTCGGCGTAATTTTGAAACATATCAAAGCTCGCGGCACCGGGAGAGAAGAGAATTACGGAATCTCCCCCCGCTTTTTTCGCGTGGGAGTAGGCGTGTTGCAAGGCATCTTTCAATGTAGTCGCGAATTGAATGTTCGCTCCGGGGTGCTTGATCGCATCATTGATTTTTCTTTTATTTTCTCCAAAGAGAATGACTGTCGTTTGCGGCTCTCGTTTGAGCGCTTTAGCAAGCGGTGCGTAGTTTAGCCCTTTGTCCTGCCCGCCCGCGATTAAAATTTTCGGCTGATCGGGGAACGCGTGCAGTGCGGCCGCGGTGGTGTTCGGGTTCGTCGATGCCGAATCATTGTAGAAATAGACGCCATTGAGTGATGTTACAAACTCTAATCGATGTTCAAGTCCCTTGAAACTTTTTGCCGTGCGTATGATTATGTTTTTACGAATGTCGAGCCGTAAGGCGACCGAAGCGGCCATCACCGCGTTTTTATAGTTATGGGAGCCTTTGATCTTTAGATCCTCCGGCGCGAAAAGTCCAAATTGTTTTTCGTCCACCGGATATTTTCTTGCTCTGCTTTTTGAAGCAATCCAACGGCTTAACGGATGATTTTCGAAAAAGAAAATGGAATTACTTTGTTTTTGATGTCGCGCTATATTGGTTTTTGCTTCGTAGTATTCTTTGAGGTTTAAATGACTGTCCTGATGGTCGGGGAAAACGTCCAACACGACTGCAATTTGAGGTGATTCACCGAGGTCTTGGAGTTGAAAACTTGAGAGTTCAAGAACAACGATAGAACCTTTTTTTAGTTTTGGAAGGATGGTAAGCGGCGAGGTGCCGATGTTACCGGCGAGATAAACGTCGCGCTTTGCGGCTTTAAGTATTTTATAGATCAGCGTTGACGTGGTGCCCTTTCCCTTGGTGCCGGTTACGCCAATGATTCTCGCGGGACAATGAGCGAAGAAAAGCTTTGTGGCGCTCGAGAATTGCACGCCTTTTTTACGCGCCGCACGGAGTTCGGGAAGATTGTAAGGTATTCCCGGGGATCGGAAAATAAGTTCGAACCGCTCGAAATTTTTGAGATAGTTTTTATCTCTTTTTTTATCGAGAATTTCAATGTCCGCCCCTTTGTATTGCTTGGATTTTTTGAGAAATTCAAGGACGGATTTTCCTTCACGTCCAAACCCTAAAATCGCGATTTTCATTCTATTAAGTATAGTATGCCGCCGTTTTTCATTTTAAGGAAGACGAGGGAAGTTTCTGTTTTAAAGAAGTTTTTGCAGGTTTTGAACTCTTTGATATAGTTTATCGCGAACAATGTTATCAAGCGGAGGTAGTGTGATTTCCAAAATAATGAATTAGCTGCTTTTTGAGGTACTTTCTCCCTGATCCGCCTTTTAAAAACTTTTCTCTGCCTATCGCGTCATCTCGATTTCGATATGATTCAAAATAGATGAGCTTCCAATTGCTCTTTATCTTCGTGGTTCGAGACCCCTTCCCTGAAGTATGGTCTTCCATCCTTTGTTTTAGGTTGGTCGTGAAGCCAATATATAAACTTTGATCATTCTGATTCTCCAGAACATACACAAAATACATACTTTTATTGTCGCGCAAAATGAATTGTGTAGCAATTCATCGCCCGACTCACGAAAACAAAATACGCCCGAGTGGACGTATTTTGTCGTGCCAGACCTTGCGGCCTGCCACGAGGTAAATTGTGAAACAATTTACTTTTCGTGGTTGCGGGGGCGGGAATTGCACCCGCTACCTACAGCTTATGGGGCTGCCGAGCAACTGTTACTCCTCCCCGCGTTAGGAATTATATAAGATTATCGTATATTGTCAAAGCCGAGTTTCATATATGAATGCATAGAGGTGTGCACGATCGGACACTTATCGAGTTGTTGCTAATAGAATATAATAAAGAGAACACGATGGATATAAGTTCGTATATCACCTCCGTACTTTTTATAGTCTTGGGTATTGTGGCGAGTGCCGTAACCGTGCTTAGCTCTCGTAAAAAAACTCCCCACCTTGTTGTTCCGAATCCCGAGGCGAAAAAAGCGGAGCCGGAAGCGGTAAAAATAGTGCCCGTGGAACCGGCAAGGGTAGAAAAACGTGATGCGCGACTTACCGAAATTTCTCCGGAGCTTCAAGCGCATATCGTGGAGTCGAGAGCCGCCGGCATGGCGGAGCGGGATATTCAGCGGATGCTTATTGATAACGGATGGAAGGAGGAATTTGTTTTGAAGGCGCTTTCTTTAATCCCGCGTGACCATGGATAATAGTGTAAACCATGCTTTGTTGATTTGTCTTCGCGTGCCGATTTGGTTATATTGATGATGTTTTGGGGGGGGGTCGATACAGTTCATGGATCACTTCTATGGTTGGGTAGCTCTCCGCCAGCTGGCGGACAGGGTAGACGTTTCACCCGCCCACCTTGATTATGCCGATGTAGCTCAGTGGTAGAGCAGACGTTTCATAAGCGTCAGGTCGCAGGTTCGATCCCTGCCATCGGCACTAATATCAAAATGACTACCAAGATGGTAGTCATTTTGATATCCTGATATTGTTGGCAGGGATCGAACGGGAAGAGGGTCGGAGAAACGGGAGTTTCTCCGTTTAGGAAAGTACTGAAAACCGAGAGGTTGTCAGGGAGCGAGTTGCTGTATAGCGACGAGCGACGTGAGATTCCCTCCCCCAGCCACAAAATTTTTTATGCCCACGTATCCCATAAAACTCAAAAACCGAGAGGAGGTTGCCTCGGGTACTATGGCATTCCATTTTGAAAAGCCGGAGGGCTTTGTTTTTAAGTCGGGCCAGCACGCCGATTTTACGCTTCTGAACCCCCCGGAGACTGATGCCGAGGGGAACAGCAGGACCTTTTCGCTTGTGAGCGCGCCTCATGAGAACGAATTGGTGTTTGCGACACGAATGCGCGACACCGCGTTCAAACGCGTGTTGAAAACCATGCCCCTCGGTACCGAACTTACGCTCGAGGGACCGTTCGGTTCAATGACGCTCCAAAATGACGTCTCGCGTCCGGCCGTGTTTTTGGCCGGCGGCATCGGCATTACGCCGTTCATAAGTATGGTGCGCCACGCGACAGAACAAAAATTATCGCACAAAATTTTTCTTTTCTATTCGAATCGCAAGGTAGAGGACGCGCCATTTTTGAGCGAGCTTCAAAACCTTGAGAAGCAAAATCTGAATTTTAAACTTATCGCAACCATGACCGGATCGGAAAAATCCGAACAATCTTGGATCGGCGAGAGGGGTTATATTAACAAAGAAATGCTCGCGAAATATATCCGCGACATTTCAAAACCAGTCTACTACCTTGCCGGTCCGCCGCAGATGGTGCTTGTAATGCGTGAAATGTTGAATAACGCGGGCATCGACGACGATAACATCCGCAGCGAAGAATTTGGCGGGTACTGAATGATTGTGTACAATAGAAAATAATACCGATTATGACTTATGAATTTTCCAAAAACAAACCTATAAGCGCAGAGGAAAATTCCGAAACCGAAGAAAAAAGACTTCAGGCATTTAAAGAAGAGATGCAATCCTTTCACGAGAAACAAATGGAAGCTGCTCGTTTCGCGAAAGAGAAAAACGAAAAATCCGAAGAAGCAACCCACTTTGCCGACCCGGAGTTTGACGTAAACGAGTTGACCGCTGAAGATATGAAAATGTGGGAGAAAATTAACGACGGAAGTCTCACGTGGGGAGAGTATGAGCAGTATCGGTCGAGCTTGAACGAATCAGGAGAGTTGCAGCGTGAAAAAATGAAAATGTCTTCTCGGGGAGTTTTTTTCGATGTGGTCGGGAACAAGGCGCAACGGGTCCTACTCCGGAAGCCGCGTGAAAATGCTCAAAATTAGCAGTACCATTTTTCTCTATTCATCATGAAAGAAGAAATTATTATCGAGTTACCGGAAGAAAAAAATCTATATAGCAAGCTTGAAGAACGGATCGACCCCGAAGCGCTCCGCATGAAGCGGTTTCTTGCGATGCCTGATTTGTCCCGTACTGAGGAGAGTCCCATTCGGGAGCTTGCAAAGAGAATTGTGGGACTTCCTGATTTCGGGGATTTTGCCGTTGTGCGAGTTCCGGAGATCGTGCCGACGAAAGAAAGCTTTGACCTTTTTAACTTCCCGCCGGATCATCCCGCGCGAAGCCGTTCGGATACTTATTATGTGAACGATGAGTACATTTTGCGGACTCACACGACGATCATGTGGTACTACTACCTCTTGCGCGAAGAAGTGAAAGGAAAAATTGCCCGCGGAGAATCGGTCGGCGTTTTGTCTTACGGGAAAGTGTATCGGAAGGACGAAATCGACCGGAAGCACATGAACGTCTTTCACCAGATGGACGGCTTGTATATCTGCCGGCGGAAAGAGAAGGAAATTGGACTCACGGAACTTCAAAATGTTCTCGTTGCGATTGCCCAAGTGATTTATGGCAAAAACATTGAATATCGTTTCAATAAAGATACATTCCCCTATACGGATCCAAGCATTGAGATGGAAATACAAATCGGGGGGCGTTGGATTGAAGTTTTGGGAAGCGGCGTGGTACAGGCAAAAGTTTTGGAGAATTTAGGCGTGGATGCGAAAATTTGGAACGGTTGGGCGTTCGGTTTTGGTTTGGAGCGGCTCGCGATGGTCAGCATGGATCTTCCCGACATTCGTCTCTTGTGGTCCGAGGATGAACGGGTGAAGCGGCAACTCACGCTCGGTAATAGTTATAAAGAAGTGAGTAAATATCCGCCGATCACGCGAGACATTTCATTTGTGGTAAATAATGATTTTGTGCCGAATAACTATTTTGACCTTATCCGTGACATCGGAGGAGATTTAGTGGAAGAAGTTTCACTGCTTGATAAATATGAAAATCCAGAAAAGTTTGGAGCGGAAAAAATAAGTTATACCTATCGTATCATCTATCGCTCGAACGAACGGACGCTCACGATACAAGAAATTGAACCGATACAGGAGCGCGTTATCGAGGAAACGAAGAAGCAATTTGGCGCGGAGGTGAGATAGAGCAAAGTAAAAGACCCTCGTTCTTGAGGGTCTTTGTGATGGTGGGGTTAGGAGGTTGCGAGCGTCTGTCGAGCGAGTCGCATGAGATTTGGCCTCTTTTCGGACGAGTTGATGTTCTCGATGAATTTACCAATAGCGCTCCGGAGTTTCATGTCCGGTGCCCGATCGACGAGGAGCTCAAGTGCCTCCATGAATTCCTCATGTGAGGAAGGCACTTTCATCAGGTCTTCGGAAAGAGAAGTGAGAAGCTCGGGAAGTTCTTCCTCGAGATTTCGGCTCGTTCGGATCGCATCTCCAAATGCATCTACCCGTTCCGTAATGGCGCTCGCAGTTTTACTAAGGCTCATAGGATACCTCCTTCTTCTTCTACTGTATCGTTTTCTTCCAGAATGTCAAAATTTACCCAAATTTCGTTTCGGCGTATAATCAATCGATATGAAACATAAGATTCCTAAAGAGGTCTTGGAGATTGCGAAAACACTCAAGAGCCAAAAATATGAGGCATATCTCGTTGGTGGTTGCGTTCGCGACTTGCTTTTTGGGCGTGAACCAAAGGACTGGGATATCGCGACGAGCGCGCGGCCGGAGGAGGTGCAGAAAATTTTTTCTCGAGCCGAAGGCGAGACCCCGACCGATAGCGTCGGGGCCGGTACCGTCTATGAAAACGAATTCGGTACGGTAGGCGTAAAAACCCGTTCGGAAGACCCGAAGCTCAAAGTGGTGGAGGTAACCACGTTCCGCTTAGAGGGACGATATACGGACAAGCGCCATCCGGACGAAATTAAATTCGCGAAAACGATTGAAGAAGATTTGAGTCGGAGAGATTTTACGGTGAACGCTCTTGCGATGAGCATAGAGGGTGAGATACGTGACCCTTTTTCTGGCCAGGATGATTTGAAAGAAGGGATTATTCGGACGGTCGGCAAACCCGAGGAGCGATTCGCCGAAGATGCGTTGCGTCTTTTGCGGGCGGCGCGTTTTGCAACCGAGCTTGATTTCCAGATCGATATGCCAACCCGTAGGGCGATCGAAAAGGAAGCGGGGTTATTGGAGATGATTGCGAAAGAACGTATCCGGGACGAATTCCAAAAAATGCTTATGAGTTCACGGGCAGCGGCGGGGATTATTCTCCTTGAGGAGGTAAATCTTTTGCATTATGTATTGCCGGAACTTCGCGAGGGCATCGGCGTCGGACAAAACAAGCATCATATTTATACCGTCTTTGAGCACAACGTGCGTTCATTGGAATACGCCGCGAAAAAAAACTATTCGTTTGAAGTACGATTGGCGTCGTTACTCCATGATGTCGGGAAGCCGAAGGTAAAACGCGGTGAGGGTCCCGATTGTACGTTTTATAATCACGATAGTGTCGGCGCGAAAATCACGCTTGGCGCCTTGGAACGCCTCCGCTTTTCAAAAGAGGTAATTGAAACAGTGGCACATTTTGTTCGGTATCATATGTTCTACTACAATGTTGGGGAGGTAACCGCCGCGGGTGTGCGCCGTTTTCTCGCGCGCGTGGGGCCGGAGTATGTAGACGATCTCTTAAAGATTCGAGAAGCGGATCGTATCGGTTCGGGCGTACCGAAGGCGGTTCCCTATAAACTACGCCACCTGCTCTTTATGATTGAAAAAGTGAAGCATGATCCGTTGAGTCCCAAGATGCTTGCTCTGCGCGGGGAAGACGTAATGCGAGTTGCGGCAATTCCTCCGGGGCCAAAGATAGGACAGATTCTCTCTATTCTTTTAGAGGAGGTGCTCGAGAACCCCGAACGCAACACGAAAGAAAAACTTGAATCCCGCGTCGGAGAGCTTGCGAGTTTTTCCGAAAAGGATTTAGATGTACTTGCCCAAAAAGCGAATGAAACAAAAGAAGAATTCGAATCCGGCGCCGAAGAGGAGATGAAGAAAAAATATTACGTCAAATGACCTTCGAGGAATATCAAAAACGCTCACGAGAAACCGCTCTCTATCCGAACGTAGGAAATAATTTTGTCTATCCCACATTGGGGCTTTCCGGTGAAGCGGGAGAGGTTGCAGAGAAGATAAAAAAAGTGCTTCGTGACAAAGGAGGTGAGATGACGGAAGAGGCAAAGGCGGCAATTCACAAGGAGCTTGGAGATGTGCTATGGTATTTGAGCCAACTCGCCACCGAAATCGGACTTTCACTTGAAGAAGTGGCGGAAACAAATCTCGAAAAACTTCTTTCCCGCAAAGAGCGTGGCACGATTCACGGAAGCGGGGACGAGAGATAGGAAACGGGCCGTAGTATACCGGTAGTACATGCGCTTCGGGTGCGTAGAGACCGGGTTCGATTCCCGGCGGCCCGACAAGCGAAGGCTTGGAGGCACTGAGCGCACCAGCGCGAATGTGCATGACAAGCGAAGGTCGACGAATGAAGATGAGGAGATGCTGAGCGTAGTAACGCGAATGTGCTTAGAGGTACTGAACTACGACTCGGCAAAAGCCTCGCTGGACTGCTGTTTGTTGCCAATCGCTTCATTTAGTAAAATGACCTACTGGGTCGCTCTTGGACAAACAGGGATCGCACTAGCGCGAATGTGCCAGACCAAAAAACAATAATGCACAAAATCGTAAAATTTTTTGATAAACTGGAAGACAAAGTGCGAGCGCGCTTAAGTCGCAAACCGATTCTTTATACTCTGATCGGAGGATTCGCCATCGTACTTTTTTGGCGAGGCGTGTGGCTTACAGCCGACTTGTTCCCATTTCTCACGGGGCCTGTTTCAATTGTAATCTCGGTTGTTACGCTCCTCGTGACCGGACTTTTCGTGTCATTTTTCATAGGAGATCGCACGATTCTTTCGGGTTTGAAAGGTGAGAAAAAACTTGTGGAGAAAACCGAGGAAGAAGTAAAGGCGGAAGCGGTGACATTACGGGATGTGAAAGATGAAATTCGACATATCGATAAAGAGCTTCATGAGCTCAGGGATCATGAACTTAATGAACATCACCAAAAGAAGAATTTGTCGTAAGGTGTAGTAGGGTTGCGAAGGTGAATTTGCCAGAAGAATTTTTTTTCGGTATCGGGCCTATGGTATAGTGGCAAAATGTGGCCCCGCAAGAGCGGGATTGCGATTTGTTGATAAAAATTGTAATTTTTATACAAATCGGGAACATTCACATCCTCACCCTTGGGCCTGTAGTTAAGTGGTATAACGCCACCCCGCAAAAGCGGGATTGCTCTTTCTAAACAAATCAAAGATTTGTAGAAAGAGGGAACATTCGCAAGTTGCTCCTTATAATAAACTTGTGGGCCTATGGGCCCATAGTAAAGTGGTATTACGCGGCATTCGCATTGCCGAGGCGCGAGTTCGATTCTCGCTGGGTCCACAAGTTTGTTATAAGTGGGTGTATAAGGGGCGGTTCGACCCATGGTGAGCTTGTCGAACCATTCCCCCCGGGTCCACAGACCCAAGGGTGAGGGGTTGAGGCGCGAAGTTTTCCCGTGTTCATCACGATCCGCCAGTTGGCGGAGAGGTTAAGTAAACGCAATCCCGCTCTTGCGGGACGATTCTCGCTGGGTCCACAATTCTGAATTTGAAGAAAGATTGACCTCGCCCGCGCCAAAGGCGAGGGAGGGAGGAATCCCGCGCCGTCCTCGCGCTTGATTAAATTGCTTTACTTTGCTAAAGTGGCGGTATGGACTGGAAAAAGAAAGAAAACAAAGAGTTAATTCAAGCAATTTTAGCTCTTAGAACACCGGATGAAGCCGGGCGATTTTTGCGTGATTTGATGACAGAAAAAGAAATCAAGGAGTTCGCAAAGCGACTAAAAGCGGCAGAAATGCTTACAGAAAAAGTACCATATTCTACAATCGAAAAAGAGACTGGCTTAAGTTCAACTACGGTTGCTCGTGTTGCAAAGTGGTTAAACGGAAAAGGCGGTGGCTACAAAATAATTATCAACAAACTTAATCATCACAACTCTATCCAATCACGGAGAGGGTTGTCTTGATGTAATTTCTCATCATCGCATGAAAATAACCCCCTCCGTAATTGGAGGGGGTTATCGTTTGCCTACCTATCACAAAACGGCAAACATAGTTCTTTAAAAAAGGGGAGAATCGTGCAGAAGCTTATCAGTTACTTCACGGACGGAATCGAGTGCCAAACGCTTCAGACAGTTGGATCGGAAATCGAAACCCAGTTTGTGGACAAGAATGGCAATGCCGTTCAAACCAAAACATCCCAACAGATGTTGGGACACCTCGCCGAAAATGGTTGGAAAGTGGATTGTCGTAAAGGCAATCTCATCACAACCCTTGTTGATCAGAACGGCAACAAGATTTTCTACGAGCTTGGTCGTCACAACATGGAGGTTTCAACAGTGGCCTCAACGCCCACCTGCGTCCTCGATGTCACACGGAAATGCCTTGATCAACTCTACGAATCCGCTCGTATGGTTGGTGCGAAGCCGTACTTTGCACCGATACTGTTCGGCGAAGAAGACCTACTGGTCATTCCCGACGAGAGGGACGCAATCTGGTTGGAGTTGGACGGACGAGACGCGCTTGCTCCGCTCGCGCGTACATCATCGGTTCAGTTCACAATCTCGGTTGCTCCGAAGGAGGCAATGGGAATCCTGAACAAGTTTGGGAAACACATCGACTCGTTCTTAGCGGATTTTCCGCAAGACGCGGTTTGGAAGCGATACATCGTGGACTCGTCCGCGAAATATCTTTCTAACCGGTATGGTGGTCCTCTGGCGTTCGAGTCGTTGGAGGATTACTGCCAAGCTCTTGCCCGACACGATGTCGTTCAAGGATCGCGTCTCGTGCCGTTTCAGGATGTCAGCAATCTGGAGATGTCTCTATATACGCAGTATTTGGTGGCACTTCAGGCTCAAGCGTTACGGCAACGCTTTGTGCATCGAGGTACGCCCCATGGCTCGTAGGGCAGACGAACAATTCCAACACCAACTGGATAAGGTGTTGGCAATCGTCTGCGCGTAGCGCAAAAGCCTTGTGTGGTCTAACGACTACACAAGGCTTTCTTTTTCTTCGCCTAAAAGAAAAACTTCGTCGCCAACTTTTGTGCCGTTGTGAGCAAAGAGTATTAAACTTCGTTTTGAAGTTCTTACTTCTTCTTGTCCATCAATTCCGATGAGTTGATTTTCTTCCAACACCTCAAAATTCTCAAATGGCTTCGACAAAGTAAATTTATCTGTTTTTGCGAAACAAGATTATTTGTTATGTGCCCTCTCGCTTTCAGAAAAGCAAAAATACTTTCTTCCGCTATTTTTGCTGATCGTGGATCTTTCACGTAGCCACATTCCAAGCATATTCCTACTTTTCCAATACTGTTCATGTAATAATCTGTTCCGCCAGGTTCTACTTTGTCGAAGCCAAATACCACAAGATTGATTGGAAAAAATTTCACAATTTCTTTTGCATTCGCTTCGCAAATTGCAAACACCCTACTGTTTGGGATAGAGCTTGCGTGAATATCTAAAAGTGCCTCGATTTTGTCCAAGTAGGTTTTTAGAAATTGAGCGCGTCGGTACTCATAACTTTCTTTTTCTTTCGTGGTAAGCAACTCGTCACTATTGAACATTCTATTAAGATTGGCCTCTGTATAGCGTTTGTCAGCCTTAATCGCTTGCGGGTTTCCGTAGCCAAATAAAACTGTCCCACGCTCAATTTTGAGGCTTGGTAAAATTTTTTCCAATGCTTCCACTCCACATTTTTCATCACCGTGTACGCCAACCAGAACGATACTTGTTGTTCCTTCTTCTCGGCCAACAATTTTAGTAATTTCTTCAAACATTACCGCCACTTTAGCAAAGTAAAGCAATTTAATCAAGCGCGAGGACGGCGCGGGATTCCTCCCTCGCTTTTGGCGCGCCGTCCGAGTTCCGCATTTCGCCTCGCCACACCGCCCGAATACTTGGAGGGCAGAACCCCGAAAGAAAAACACCCTTTCCTTTTCCAAAAGAAATTTCACCCCCGCCAAATCAGAAATGCAAGGAGTGTTTTTTCTTTCGGGGTTGCCAAGTGAAGCGAGGCGGTGGCGGGGCTTTCTCGGAGCCCTAAAGGATTGCTGTTTGTATTCAATCGCTCCGCGCGTGGTACATCAGTCAGGATTCTGCTGGAAGTGAGTCCGAACTTTTTGGTATAATGACCACCAATAGGAACTGAATTATTGTTACAGTTATGACTTCTCAGGATATTCTTAATCTCATTAGAAAAGATGAGTGGATGATGAATGTACTATTGACCGTTCGAGATTTACACCTGCCCGACTGGATGATCGGCGCGGGATTCGTGCGCGGCAAAGTATGGGATTTTTTACACGGCTATGTAACTCGCACACCGCTTGGCGATATTGATGTTATCTATTACGACAAAACGGATTTACGGGAAGAAAAGGAGGTTGAGCTTCAAAACATACTCAAGGGGAAAATGCCTGATTCAGTATGGTCCGTCACGAATCAAGCCCGAATGCATATCGAAAATAATGATGCAGAATATAAATCGTCCGAAGACGCACTCGCGCATTGGCCGGAAACGCCTACGTGTGTAGCCGTATTAATAGACGAAAATCACAATTTAAAGCTTGTCACGCCCTATGGAATAAAGGATTTAGTAAGTTTAGAAATTCGGCCAAGTCCGAAGTTTACGCGAGACATAAAACTTTATCGAGAACGAATCAACAAGAAAAAGTGGCAAGAAAAATGGCCTCAGTTAAAGATTCACAACCTTGGGTAAGTATTGAATAGATTTTTCTCGTCAAAGTTTTTTACATCCCGACTTATTCCACCAAAATAAAAAAAGACGTCACAATCGGGGCAGCGACTGTGACGTCGTGATGGATCTAAATCTTTTTAGATCATAAATTTCGGTCTTAGCGGATTCTAAGTGAGCGGATTTTTTTGTGGGCGACGGAACTACGCCGGGATGGGCTCTCCCAGCATTTCTTCTTCGAAGATGACCGCGAGCGCGTCTTCCATTTCGGTGTAAATAACGCCGACTGGAAAAAGGGTGGTCAACCTTCCTGTGCGAGGGATGGGGATCCTCCCGCACTTGGAGTACGTGCCGATACCGAGGAATCCTCCCGCGCGAGAAAAGTTCCTTACTCCATCGTTGCTTTTGAGCGCGCTTTCGGGGGCGATCATCAGTGCCTTTCTTGTTTTGTCGTGGCACTGAAGGTCGACGAGCGTTCCCAAGAGGAAACGGTCATTCGACGTTCTGATGATTCGCTTGCAGTCGACGTGAATGGATTTGCCGCTCGTTGTGATTATGGATTTTCTTGTGTCGAGGACTACCTTGGGAGAAAATCCTACTTCACGTAGTCGAGCGTTTCCATTCGGGATTTCTTTCGCTTCCGTTCTCGCTTTCATGCGCGTTCGCCCTTTCGACTTGCGCTGAGTTTTCGTTCTTCCTTCCGCCCTTTAGGACTGTACTGCCTAATGCAATTGTCCCTCCTTTCTTTTTGAGTAATATCCGCTGTTTGTAAAAGACCCAAGACAATTATGCGGAATCGGGAGAAAAAGTCAATCAGATGAGATTTTAGTTATCCACACCATAATGTGGTAATCAGTATGGTAAAATAATTGAGTATATTAAAAGGTCGATTTTACCTAAACTATTCACATGCCTTACTATAATACGGATGGTTTTACGCAGGTTGTAACTCCGCTCCAGAATTTATGGAGCAGCTCGATTACGTTCGTTCCGATTTTGGTGAGCGCTTTGGTTGTTTTTGTGGTCGGCCTCGTAGTCGCGAGCGGCTTAGGAATGCTCGTGGAGCGGATTTTCGCTTCTATCAAACTCGACAGTGTGTTGAAACAGCTCGGGTTCGAGCCACACTTTGAACGAGCCGGCTTGCGTCTTCACGCGTCAAGATTCTTGGGGCAATTAGCCTTTTGGTTTTTGACGGTTGCGTTTCTTCTCGCTGCTTCGGATATTCTCGGGCTTCCCTCTCTCTCGATCTTTTTGAGAGAAGTGTTAAGTTATATCCCGAACGTGGTTGCGGCCGTTTTGATTATGCTTGCCGCGGTTGTAATCGCAGGATTTACTCGAGCGTCTGTTCAAGCATCGGTAAAGGGCGCGCGATTGCCGTCAGCACATTTTCTGGGATCCTTAACGTGGTGGGTAATCGTAATCTTCGGTCTCTTGGCAACGCTTTCCCAGTTGAATGTTGCCGCTGAGGTTGTGCAAAGTATCGTGACCGGCTTCATTGCCATGCTTGCCTTAGCGGGCGGTTTGGCTTTTGGCTTGGGTGGTCGCGATTATGCCGCTCACTTGATCGGGAAATTACGCGAGCACACAGAATCTCACTAGAAATTTGGCTGGGGAAAACTTACCTGTTGAAGCAGGAAAATTCTCTGGTACAATTGATTAGGAAATAAAAAAATCGTCCCTTGTGAGCCCAGTAGCGAATCAAGCACTGCAACGCTCACGCGCTTTGCGCGTAAAATGTGCAAAGAGGTAGATGGTGACTGTTTGTGAGGAACAGAAATTATTTACTTCAGGCGTTGTGAAAAACGTAGTGCTTGATCTGCTCACTGGGTGAGGAGGGGCGGTTTTTTTATTTCTTGTAATGAACAAATAGACGGCGCGCTTGCTTTATGGGTGTGACCTTTTGGCGTTTCTATAGAGCGGACGTAGGCGTTTTGTGGCGCATGTTAATTACTTGGGGATTCATTTCTTTTGAGCCATTAAGAAAATGGATTTTTTGTTGTTTTTATGCGGGCTGGGATTCATGGAACCCTGCTCTGTACGGGGTTGACATATAAGAAGGGGGGAGTACAATAACTCATACGAATGAACAGCAAGAATAACCTTCCGATTTATAGCGGCTGAACGGTCTCCGCCAAACGGCGGATTACGGCAGTTCTTGGCCGCTTAATAAGCGGTTTTTTAATTCTTTTGCAACAAAAGAATTATCCCGAAGAGTCCCCAAGGGGACAACGAGGGATTCCCGCGACGCAAGATCACTGATTGATGCTTGAAAAGAAAATATCAGAAGCCCTGCGCCACCTTTTTCCAGCCAGAAGCGGGTCAACGCGTAATCGCATGCGTTCCGTTAGCTGGCGGACAATTTCTCATGGCGAGCAGGGTAGCCGCATCTCACTAAGGTGAGATGCTCAATGCAAAGATTAAATATCAAAGATCAAAATGAGCGTCGTTCGCCGCAGGCGAACTTCCAGAACTTTTATTTTTGCACTTTGATTTTTTATGTTGAGCAACGAACTTTAGTGAGGTGCGGCAATAAGTCAGTATTGGGATGGTTGGCATTAAGGGCACATGGTGGATGCCTAGACTAGAAAAGGCGATGAAGGACGTAGCGTAGCGACGATACGCCTCGGGGAGGTGCGTAGCAACCTGTGATCCGGGGATGTCCGAATGGGGAAACCCAATTGAGTAAACCTCAATTATCGAGCACTTATTTTTGGACTACTAAAGATTAAATAAAAAAGGACAGCGTTACGTTGTAATCTGCTGTCCACGGCTCACGTAGGTTTTGGAGGCGCGCCTCCGCGTGGAAGTCTTATGAGCGTATATCCTCCACTGAGTCCATAGTAATTATACCGAGAAAATAAAATTTCTCAAATCCAAAAATAAGTGCTCGATGCGAACCCGCTGAAGTAAAACATTTCAGTAAGCGGAGGAACAAAGAATAATAATTATTCCCTAAGTAGCGGCGAGCGAAACGGGAAGAGCCTAAACCTATACGCATCTCACTTTCGTGAGGATGCTCAATGCAAAGATTAAATATCAAAGATCAAAAATAATGAGTTCGCGCAGCGAACATCTCAAGAATTTTGATTTTTGCACTTTGATTTTTTATGTTGAGCACGTCGCGAGAGCGAGGTGCGCATGGGGGTCATAAGATGAGAACATTTTAGGTATAACGTTGCACAGCGTATAGTGGTGAGCAACGTTATATCTGAAAAGAAGTTATAAATTGATTTGTTAGCCGAAGCGTGCTGGAAAGCCGTGCCAAAGTGGGTGATAGCCCCGTAGGCGAAAACGAATCAACTTCTGTTTTTACTCTTGAGTAACTCGAGGTCAAACAGCTTCGAGCGAAGTTGGGAGTACTATCTCCTAAGGCTAAATACTTTTCTAGATCGATAGTGAACTAGTACCGTGAGGGAAAGGTGAAAAGCAGGCCGGTGAGGCCGTTGAAATAGAACCTGAAACCATGTGTCTACAAGGAACTGAACCCCGAACGGCCGCCGCAAGGCGGACGATGGGGAACAGTGTGCCTATTGAAGAATGAGCCAACGACTTATTTTGCATTGCTTGTCTAAGCGTTACACGCGGAGGCACAGCGAAAGCGAGTCTTAATAGGGCGTACATTTCACTCAAATCTTTGGATTCTTTTCCAAAGATTTGAGTGAAATCGCAGTGCAAGATAGACCCGAAGCCAGATGAGCTTGCCTTGGCCAGGATGAAGTTCTGGGAAACCAGGATGGAGGTCCGCACCGGTGGGTTGTTCAACACCTTCGGATGAGCTGAGGTAAGGAGTGAAAAGCTAATCGAATCTGGTAATAGCT
>ERZ1292623.85-Hain-H51-01um-R1-85-length-98523-cov-236_pt1 | contig 98523 bp, 106 predicted proteins | sample MGYA00564398_ERZ1292623 | MGnify/ENA primary metagenome ERZ1292623 (study PRJEB36523, sample SAMEA6512633) | groundwater metagenome | collected 2019-01-07 | study: AquaDiva: Metagenomics assemblies of 32 groundwater samples
ATACGGCGTTGCCTTCAAACGTACACTCCGGCTGCGCCGGAGGTTTTTCTTATAATGGAAACGGCGCAGGAACTTCCTGCGCCGCGTTTTTCCAATCGTTTTACTTGATCGGAACGCAATCAACCTCTCTCCAAATACTGGTCAATATTGTTGTAAGTCCGTTACGTTGCGTCTCGCCGGTTCTGGTTCCGTTCAGCTGCTTTTGCGCGGATAGACAAGTTGCCATGCTTGTGTTGGTTACTGTTTGAGTCACATCGGAACCAATACCCGAAACTACAATCAGGACGAACATGATCGCTTCAGCTGCCATACGAAGACCTCCTCAATATATGATATATGGTTCAATTAGTTCTATCTGACTTATAGTATACACTGTACTGATTTAATTGTCAAGTGCCCTGGACGTAATCCAGGGCACTTGAGTTCTCACCTTAAGAACTATATTCTACGACTTCTCTTTAAATTCCGCGTCCATCGCACCTGATGCGGGGTCTGGTGGCGGAGTTTGCCCCCCAGCATCCGGAGAGGGTGGAGTTTGAGCTTGCTGAGCTTTCATCATCGCCTCCCCTATTTTGGAGAGCGTCGTGGAAAGTGATTCAGTAGACGTCTTGATAAGCGCCGCGTCTTCGCTAGCGCGAGCGGTCTTGAGTGCATCAATTTTGTCCTGCACTTCTTTCACAACCTCGGCTCCTGCTTTCTCACCATTCTCCTTGACTGCTTTCTCAGCGGCATAGACAGCTTGATCGGCGATGTTGCGTGCCTCGACGAGCACCTTACGCTTCTCGTCATCTGCGGCGTGCGTCTCAGCATCGTTCTTCATCTTCTCAATATCTTCCTTCGAGAGTCCCGTAGAACCTTCGATGCGGATTGACTGCACCTTACCAGTCGTCTTCTCTGTCGCCTTTACCGTAAGGATGCCAGAAGCGTCCACGTCAAACGTCACCTCTACTTGTGGCATACCTCGTGGCGCTGGAGGGATCCCATCAAGCATAAACTTTCCAAGCGACTTATTATCGGCACTCATTGCGCGTTCGCCTTGCGTGATATGAATCTCGACGGATGGCTGATTATCTGCGGCAGTAGAGAAGGTTTGAGATCGGCTAGTCGGTATCGCGGTGTTGCGTTCAACAAGCTTGGTAGCAACTCCACCCATTGTCTCGATGGAAAGCGAGAGCGGGATGACATCTACAAGGAGAATATCTTTAACATCGCCTTGTAGGATTCCTGCTTGGATAGATGCTCCGATAGCGACAACTTCGTCCGGGTTTACCGTCATGTTCGGCTTCTTGCTGAAGAACTTCTCGACAGCTGCCTGAATTGCAGGCATACGAGTCTGACCACCCACCAGAATGACCTCATTTATCTCAGGAATCTTAAACGGCGACGCCTCCATTGCGCGCTTAGTAATAGCCATCGCGCGTTCGATAAATTCGGCAGAAATATCCTCGAGTTTGGCTCGACTCATCTTGATAAGAAGATGCCGCGGACCAGAAGCGTCTGATGTAAGGAACGGAATATTGACCTCCGTCTCCATCGCACTCGAGAGCTCGATCTTTGCCTTTTCGGCGGCCTCGTCGAGGCGTTGACGAGCAAGGGCGTCGCTTCTCACATCGATACCACTCTCTTTCTTAAATTCATCGGCAAGCCAATTGATAATCTTCTGGTCAATATCTTTACCGCCAAGATGTGCGTCGCCGTCAGTTGATTTAACCTCAATGACGTCTCCTCCTACTTCAAGAACCGAAATATCAAACGTACCGCCTCCGAAGTCAAAAACTGCGATCTTCTCATCCTTCTTTTTGTTAAATCCGTACGCAAGCGCAGCAGCCGTTGGTTCATTAATGATGCGCAGTACTTCAAGTCCAGCGATTTGCCCTGCAGCCTTCGTTGCGCTGCGCTGGTCGTCATTGAAATATGCCGGAACCGTTATCACCGCCTGAGTTATCTTCTCGCCGAGCTTCGCCTCAGCATCAGCCTTCATCTTCCCAAGAATCATCGCCGAAATTTCTTCAGGGCGATACCATTTGTCGGTCATCTTGACCTCGATACCGCCGTTATCGGTCTTATGTATCTCGAAGGGGACGACAGCCTTATCCTTCTGAACATTTGATTCATCAAATGTGTGCCCGATAAAGCGCTTGATTTGGAAGATAGTATTCAGCGGATTAGTAACCGACTGACGCTTGGCGAGTGTGCCAACAACGCGCTCGCCCGTCTTCCCTATCGCGACGATGGATGGAGTCGTGCGCGCACCTTCTGCATTCTCGAGCACGCGCGGTTCGCCACCTTCGACGATAGCCATCGCAGAGTTTGTGGTTCCCAAATCTATACCGAGAATTTTTGCCATAATTAAATATGTTAGCTAGTGGTAATTATACGGAAATGTATGTGTTCATGCAACTTTACCGCTGCCAAGTGAAAAGAAGAGCGCGTTCCGTGCCACTAAGGCCAAGTCCTTACTCTCTTCTTTTCACTTGGCAGCAGGCTATTTTGCAAAGTGTGCCACACGAACTTTAGCCGGGCGAATAACCGAGTCACCGATCTTCCATCCTTTTTCTAGAACTACCGTTATAGTGTCATCGGTTTCCTGAGATTCAGCCGCGTCTTGCCCGAGCGCTTCGTGCTGTGCGGGATTGAACGACTCACCCACGTTACCTAATCCCTCAAGTCCGAGTGAGGCAAATGCGCTTTCGAGCTGCTTGGCGATAGCCACAAACCCGCTTGGGAGTTCACCATGCTCTTTTGAACGTTCGAGAGCATCGAAAGCCGGCAGCAAAATATCTACCGCCTTTACTACTCCAGAAACTTTGGCGGTCTTAAGTTCCACCTCAAATCGCTTAAGAAGATTTACGTAGTCAGCCTTGGCTCGCTGCCAACCATCCATGTATTCCTGCTTCTCCTTGCGGCAAGCATTCAATTCCTCGCGCATTTTTGTAATTTTCCCCTCGAAACCCTCCGTTGCCTCTGCACTCTCGTCTGACTCAGTGTCTCGTGGCTCGAGATTCTCCGCCTCAATTTTTACCTCATCTTGTTCATCCATGTTTCCATTATGACTGAAATACGTAATGGAGTCAAAAAATATACAAACTTCTAAACTAATAAAGAAAACCCCCAAGCAGAATGTTCTGCTCGGGGGTTGAATTACTCTCGATAGTAGAGGCGCGTGGTGGCTGCATGATAGCCTGCAGCGAGCGCTTCTACGTCATGAGTGCTTACATCTTTCGTTGGGTCACTCACTACTTGAAACGCTACTGCTCGTCTCACGAGTTCTTCGGGAATCTGCGCGAGGACTTCGGCTACCGTCGGGTTGAAATATATATGGTAACCGAAGGTGTGGAAAGTCGTAATGTCACAGAGAGTCTTAAGACCATCCGCACGCTCAGTCGCCTCATAATCTCGCAGAAACGGCACGAGCAGATTTTTATTTAACTTAATGTAACAAAGTCCAATTCCATTAAAATGGACAACTGGCTTGATTCGCTCGGAAAGTTCCAGCAGTCGCTCCATCGTTATTTCAGGAACCCTGCTTTTCTTTGTCTCCACTGCAACTTCTCTCATAGTTCACCTCTTTATGTACTGGGACGCTTAATTGCGTCGTCTGGTGTGTATAATAGAACTATTCACTATATTTGTCAATACTCTATCAAAAAAACCGCCTTTCGCATCGGGACGTTCAAAGGGATGCGGGGCGGTTTTTTTTGAATGTAGAAACTAGCGCTTACTCCATTGTGGGGCTTTGCGAGCCTTCTTGAGGCCTGGCTTCTTGCGTTCCTTAGCGCGTGGATCGCGTTTAAGGAATTTTGCGGCTTTAAGTATGGCGCGTGTATTTGGCTCAGCTTTGATAATAGCGCGACTTATAGCGTGACGAACCGCATCTGCTTGAGCTGCAATACCACCTCCCGACACGTGAGCCGTAACCGTGTAGTTCTCAGCACTTTTGGCCGTCGCAAGTGCCTCCTCGGCGATCTTTGCTCGCTCGTCTGTTTTGAAATAATCTTTTGGGGTCTTACCGTTGACCATGAGGCTCGATTTCGGAGCGGCAATCATGCGTACGCTCGCGATAGCGGTCTTGCGACGTCCGACGGTCTGGATGTATTCTGTTGCCATAAATTTATGCGTTGACGACGAGATTTTTCATGCGAGGTTTACGGAGCTTGTTGCGCGGAATCATGCCGTCAACGGTCTTCTTCACGACTTCCGCAATACCCTTTTTCGTAATCATCTCGTCCATGCGCGTTTCGAAAAAACCTCCTGGGTACCCGGTGTAGCGGGTATACACTTTCCCCTTCGTGCGGCGCTCAGGCAGGTGCATCTTTGCTGCATTATTAATGGTAACAGTCACAGGAATTGCCTGATTCTGAGCAAAATGCACGCTTCGCTTTCCAAGAAGCGCATGGGCAGCCTCGCTCGCCACGCGACCGATAGTGCGGTCTGTTGCGTCGATTGTATAGGTTGTTGGCTTCGGCTTCGTGTTAAGAGTCATAGAGATACGTTATAGATACTAGACAAAAGCAATATAGGCAAGTTTTCGAGCATCGTTTGCACCACGCTTCGTACGCTTTATCACGCGAGTGTAACCACCAACACGAGTCGTATAGCGCGGACCAATGGTGTCAAAAAGCTTTTTCACAGCGACCTTATCGCCGAGTCGCGTCTGAGTAAGCCGTCGACTTGCGAGCGTATTTGTCTTCGCGTACGTCACAAGGCGTTCGATAAACGGACGGAGTGCTTTTGCCTTAGCTTCAGTGGTCGAGATTCGCTCTTCGAGAACTAGGGAACGCGCCAGCGAACGTATGAGTGCACGTCGCTGGTTGGTTTCGCGATGGAAGGTTTGCCCTTTTTTAGTAAACGCCATACGTGTTATTCGCCCTTGAGCGTGAGCCCGTAATTAGCGAGGGCTTTCGAAATCTCCCCAATTGCCTTCTCCCCAATACCATCAAGCTCGGACAGTGCGGACGCTGTCTTTCTCGCCAAACCGGCAGCACTCTTGATACCGGCTTCTTCTAGAGATGATGTGACGCGTGGAGAAAGACCGAGTTCAGCAACCTTAATCTTTGTTGCATCCATAGAGTCATCAGTGCCTTTAGCATTATCCGAAACAAGAGCAGGTGATGAAGACATCAACGAGCCTTCCTGGAAACCAATGACTGCGCGCAATTGATGAATCATAGTCTCGATAGATTTCTCCAATGCCTCTCTTGGAGCTATGGTGCCATTGGTCTCAATGAGAATACGTAGACGATTGAAATCAGTCCGGTCGCCGACGCGCATATTCTCTACTTCGTAGTTCACACGACGAATAGGGGTAAACGTTGCATCGAGTGCAATGGTACCGATATCGACTTTGTCGCGCGTCAAAACTTCGCGTGAGACATAGCCGAGACCACGTTCAATAGTTGCTTCAAGTTCAAGTACTGACTTGCCGGACATATCACAAATGTGTTGTCCCGGATTCTTTATTTCTACTTGACTTGGAAGATTGAAATTCTTCGCCGTGACTTCGCCCGTACCCTTTGCGGTCAGTGAAATGGTTTGCGGCTCATCTCCATGGAGGACAAAGTGTACGCGCTTGAGATTCAAGAGAATCTCCATGACTGTCTCGCGCACGCCGTCGATGGTAGCAAATTCGTGTGGGACACCCTCTATCTTAACTTGGGTAACTGCTGCACCAGGAAGAGAGGAAAGTATGATACGGCGTAGCGAATTGCCAAGAGTGTGACCGTATCCTGGATACAGTGAGTCAATTTCATAAACACCCTGCATACCCTCTTCGGAAACAATACGGGGCTTACTCGGAAGTGTGATGTGGTATTCCATAACGCAATCGTAATTACCAATTAATAAATTCGTGCACGCAAATAATACTACCTTGTGTAGAACGAGAGCACAGCGACTAGGTCGCCCGCTGGATCCGCTGACGCGGCCGTCGGCCGCTCAGTGACCGACCCTTCCATCGCCTTCGGATTCCACGAGATCCACGATGGAAGTGGCCGTTCCGCGAAGCGATCAGCGAAACCAGTGAGAACGCCGTGGTCCTTCGACCCCTCACGCACAGAGATAAGATCACCGACTTGAATTGCATGTGACGGAACGCGAGTCTTCTTACCATTAACCTGGATATGCCCATGCGCAACCATCTGACGTGCAGCGCGTCTTGTTGACGCGAGACCAAGACGCCAGATGACATTGTCGAGACGAAGCTCAAGAAGTTCATGAAGACGTTCAGAGGGCTTCGCGCTGTGCACCGTGGAAAGCGCTTTGCGCACATAATTACGAAACTGTCGTTCCGGCATACCATACGTTACGCGTACTTTCTGTTTCTCCAGCATTTGCTTGCCGAACTCGCTCTGACGTCCTCGCCCGCGACGCTTATTCTTCGCGGATCGCTCTGCAGAAACCGCAAATTTCTGCGTCTGAGCTTTCTCAAAGACGGTGACGCCGAGGCGTTTAGCTATTTTGTATCGTGGTCCAGTTTTCATAGTAGTAAAAAATTACACGCGACGAGGTTTTGGCGGCCGAGGACCATTATGAGGCACTGGCGTAGCATCCTTTATGGAACGAATTTGAATGCCTTTACCCGAGAAAGCACGCAATACTGATTCGCGACCTGCACCAACACCACGAATGATAACCGACGCTTCTTTAAGCCCGATCATCGCACCTTTCTCGCCGAGAAATTCACCGACCTTTGCTGCTGCATAGGGCGTAGACTTTCTTGCACCAGCGAAACCAAGTGCTCCTGCACTTGAAGATATGACGGCATTCCCTTTCTCATCGGTAAGGATGGCCTTCGTGTTGTTGAAAGTTGCCTCAATGTGCAGAATGCCTTTTTCGAGGTGACGTTTTGTCGCCTTCGAAAGCGCACGCTCCTTACGTCCTTGATCAAGGCCCTTACCGCTTTTTTTAATGATGCGTTTCTTTCCCATATTAGGTTTTCTCGAGGGTACGACGACCAGAGGTCATCGTCTTCCTCACGTTGCCGCGACGCGTGCGCGAATTAGTTTTGGTGCGTTGGCCACGTACCGGAAGTCCGCGCGCATGGCGGTCACCTCGAGCAGACTTGATGTCCTTGAGTCGTTTGATGTTCTGCCCGATTTCGCGGCGCAACTCGCCTTCAATGAGGAAAGATTCTGTATGGGAACGAATTTTTTGCTCTTCATCGTTCGTGAGCTCACTACCCTTCTTGTTCGCCGCGATGCCGGTTGTGTTCAAAATTTCCAGTGCTCGAGTTGGTCCAATACCAAAAATAAGCGGCAATGAGTACGCAAGCTGCTTGTTATCTGGAATGGTGACACCGGCGATACGCATAAATCAGTATGTAAGAGTTTTAAATATGTAAATACCTTCTAGCCCTGACGCGCCTTACGACGAGGATTTTTCTTATTGATACGGTAGAGACGTCCGCCACGGCGGACGAGTTGATCACCTGGCTGTTGCTTCTTTATTGATGCGCGAACCTTCATTGTAAGTGTCTAAATTATACTAGGTTAATCTCCGCACTATCCTTGCCCGACCCCCATAGGGATCGAGCACCATTTCTACCTGGTCACCGACCAGCACACGAATACGATGTAGGCGCATCTTGCCTGCAAGGTAGGCCAAAAGAAGTTCTCCTCCTCCCTTTGGAACCATGACCACTTCCTCAGGGGACGTCGTAGCCGGTACCGACAATCGAACACGAAAAAGCGAGTTCGGCAGTACTTCTTCGACGGTGCCTGTCGCCGCCTTTATCTCTTCGCCGCCGTTCATTCGTGAATCATTATCCGTGCCAGATGCCTATTCAATGTAGCAGGTGCTTGTAAAAGCGTCAATATGTGCCTCCGACGGTTACAACAGAAATGGACGCCGGGTCCTGAGGAAACGTCTGTCTCCAGAATGGTCGAAGGATAATAATTGCCCGTTTAACCTCTGGATAGCTTGAAAGCGCAACTTCTGCCGCTGAGCTCGTCTTCCCTGCTATCGCAGCGGCAATACGTGCCTGATCAATCCCATACACGAGCGAAAACGTACCCGAAAGAATAAATGAGTACGAAGACACTTCCGCATCTAGCGCATCGGTTCCTGCCGTGAGGAGGAGTTTGTCGGTAGACACGAGCGTAACTGACTCATCTCGATAACCAAGAGCACTTACTGACTTTGCAATTGCAGAGGCGAGCGCAGCATTTGGAAAAACAATTGCCGTAACAGTTCCCTGTTCTCTTACATCAACCTGACCGGCTGTTGTGGAAGGTGTCGGGACTAGTGACTTATACGTAGTCGTCGCTGCACCGGGTAAGAGTACATACCCGTCAGGAATTTGAGAATTGAGGCTGGCAACGAGGTCTGGCGTTAGTGCAGCGATAAGTGCACTCCGAGCCTGCGCTTCAATCACGGCATCCACACCCGGAACGGCTCCTGATGCACCCCCGGTCATATCAGAAGTTGAACGTCCATAGACCTGAGCAGCCTGTGGAGTTCCTGCAAATCCTGGGATAGTGAACGAGGTGGGATCAATGTTGAAAGAGCTCCCTTCCTGGTCAGCATAGACTTTCGTCGTAGTGCTACCAGGCTTAGAGGCAGTACCCGCAGGAACCGTCACTGCTGTGCGAATTCTGAAGATGAGTCCGGCGGTAGTCGCAAAACGAGTATTTGCAATAAGCTTCTGTGGTTTCGTCTGGGTATTATAGATAGTAATCGTACCTGAAGCAGACGATTTTACATTTTTTGTGCCATTACTCTTGACACTTTGCGAAGCAATTTTCTGCGCAGAAATAATTTTAAAGGGCAAGTTGCCACTTTCTCGCGTGGCAGTAAATGAACTCTGGATCGCTGCAGATACGGTGCTTGGAGTTACTTCGACTTTTGAACTGGAAAAATAAAAAAGTGTTCCCAAAGAAATTCCGATAACCAACACGACGACAATAAGTGTCGTGAAGGGAAATTTTGGCGGCCTTCCAGAACCTGATGATGGTCCTCGACTGTTAGTATTAGAAAGACTTAGGGGCTCAACTTCTTTACGACGAGAGGGCGGTACAATGTCATCAAGTGTGCGCATGAGATAAGTATAGCAGTTTATTTATGTAACAAGTGTAGATGCTCTGTGTGTATCAAGTTGCTCTTCTACAGAACGATCCTGCTCAAAAAGTACCATGAGGAGAAGTTGTAAATCTGGAGGAGCAGCCGTCACTTGCCGTATCAGAGCGGCGATATGGCTTGCAAGGACAGCGACTATCTTCGGTGAATTATTTGAAAGCCAGAATTTGCCCAAATGTGCTCCATTAAGCCGTTCTCGTAATGAAGCGGTTTCGGATTCGCGGGCGAGAAGAAATATCGTCCGCGGCAAAGGATAGTGTTGTGCGAGTTCGCTGAGCTGACTCCCGATATTTTCTACCCACGATTCATGGGTATATCTATCCGGCACTTCAACTACACCAATCATGAGACCCTTTCGTATGAGCGCAATGGAAGTCAATGATTCTGCCGCATCAAATATGAGTGCGTCGCGTTCATGTGGAAATACCTTAAGCATTGCCTGATAGCGTAACGAACTACCGGCGATGAGCCGCATTCGCGGAGCGTGGTATATCTTCTGAAGCAACGTCGCTATAGCAATGGCAACCTGTTCATCGATGAGGGAAGCGAGCACAATGATCTCGGCACGATGGACTTTCTTTCCGCACGGGTCACGCATTTCATAGCCATTCAAGATAGTACCGATGATAGTTTCGTCGGCCAAGAACTTTCCTGGTGCAGCAACACTAGTCTTTTCTAATGCTGCGGTGATCATATTCCTCGTGAAGACAAAGGGGGTTCCCCGCTCGAAACGTTCATTACGGATTGAAGTCTGCTGCCATGGAGCGTCAATAGAGACCAGGATGCTATCAGCATTCCCGTGACCTATAGCGCGGGCGAGAGCTGGTGAACCCTCATGAACGAGTGTGGTACCAAGTATTTCTAGAGCACGCAACATGGCGCGTTCATGCGGTTCATCCTTTCGAATCTCAATGGGGAAACGTCGCGTATACAGGAGAGTCGGCAGCTCGCCATCCTTGTAGTGTGCATATGCCCCCGCAACTGAGTCCGCGCTGATATCGATCAATATCACTGATCTCGTTCGCGTGCTATGAAATAAATTTTTGAAGAAACTCATTGGTTTATTCTAGCACTGCTTTGATGCGACGAATGCCCGCGGATGAAGCTTCCTCTTTTATAATCTTAAGATGCCCGAGTTCCCGCGTATTGGAAACATGCGGTCCACCGCAAAATTCTATTGAGAACGCCTCTGTGAATATTGGATCAGCTTCGGTTGCATTTTTTGGTCCGACCGAATACACACTCACCTGTTCGGGATAGTTCGCGCCGAATTCGTGTTCGGCGCCAAGCTTTTCGGCATCCTCTTTATTCATCACGGTGCGAGTAACCGGCAATTCCTCAGCGATTTTTTCATTCACTATTTTTTCAACCTCAGCTTTTTGCTCGGAAGTCATTTTCTGTCCATACGAGAAGTCTATGCGGAGCCGTTCGCTTGTGATATTACTCCCGCGCTGATGAACATCAGGACCAAGTACCATCTGGAGCGCTTTCAGTAGAATATGGTGGGCGGTGTGATACTGTACCGTTTGTTCCGCATGATCGGCAAGTCCTCCTGCAAATTTTTGTGCGGCACCGGCACGCGAGAGTGCTTGATGCTCCTGCATCTTGGTATTCACCATATTCATATCAATCATAATGCCGCGTTCTTCTGCGATTTCTTCAGTGAGCTCGACTGGAAATCCATACGTGGTAAAAAGCATGAAGGCATCAACAGTATTCCCCATCTTCTCGAGTTCGCGTAACCCATGCGCGAGAGTCCTCCTGAATTGCGCCTCTTCTTTCTCGAGCTCTTCGCGAATATAGAGCGATGCCTTTTGCATGAATGGATACATCTCTCCATAGGCTATACAGAAACTCTGTGCAACTTCAGCAAGTACCGCTTCTTTGATACCAAGTTTGTCAGCCTCGCGAATAGAGCGGCGAATAAGTCTACGCAGAATATATCCTTGCTCTGTGTTTGATGGACGGATACCGGAAGCAATGAAAAACGACGCCGAACGCACATGGTCAAGAATGATACGAAATGAGCGCGTTACATCGATCGCGCCGTACGACGTTCCTGAACGTTTTTCAAGCACCGCACGCGCGGCGTCGAACACATCGATCATGAAAATATCGGGATTCCCGGTCGTCGTGAACGCAAGTCGCTCAAGTCCGCCACCGAAATCAACATTTCTTTTTGGCAATTCACGAAACGTTCCGTCGACCTGCTTTATAAATTGCATGAACACCGAATTCCCTACCTCGACGAACCGTCCGCAATCGCAATTCACATGGCACGCGCTTCCAAACGTTACATCGTGAGGGGTGCCAAAGTCATAAAACATTTCTGAATCGGGGCCGCCGATTTCTCCTGCGGGCATCTTTGCGGGCACACCTGATCTACTCCACCAGTTCTTCCGAGCTCCGTAGGAGAAAATGCGTCCACCGGTCATCCCCTTTTCATAACCTGCTTCTTCGGTCCCGATCTCTATAAATGTTGCATCAATACCTTTCTCACTAAAAAGTTTCTTCCAAATCTCGACTGATTCTGTATCGGCCGTCATTCCTGACTCTGTGTCGCCACCAAAGACAGTGACATACAGTTTGCTTGCGTCAATTCCGAGACCTTCTTCCCGAGACGTAAGGTATTCAAAAATCCACGGCAGCTGTTCTTTTTTAAAATAATCGCCAAGCGACCAGTTGCCGAGCATTTCGAAAAACGTCGTGTGGCGGTTGTCACCCACATCTTCGATATCTTCTGCCCGGAATGACATCTGGGAGTTAACGAGACGCAAACCCTCCGGATGCGGCTGACCGAGCAGATACGGTACCAGAGGTTGCATGCCGCTACTCGTAAAAAGCGTCGTCGGGTCGTTCTCGGGCACTATAGGCGCCGAAGGAATAATGACATGTCCGCGCTTGGCAAAAAAATCATGATAGCGCTTCCGTACATCTGAGACAGTCATGATATAGAAATCATATCAACTTTTCTAAAAGGTGCCCGAAGCAGCCAATGAGAGCTTGTGCCTGGGTATAAGCTCGGCAGCACTTTTAATATCCTCGAGCGAGACAGCGCGAATGATATTCGGGTACTCAGTTAAGTACGAGAGATCGAAACCGAGCGTACCGATTGCATGAAGAGACGCGGCAAGATTCGCCGTTGTTGCGAGAGCGACAAGATACGAACCGGCGATTTCCTCTTGTCTTTTGGTGAGCGCTGTTTCCGTTAGACCCCTAGAAAAAAAGATATCAACTTCTATGCGAAGCTTTGCAATGGATTCTTCATATCTCTGTGGAGAAAAGGTCGCCCAGATTTTGAAATAACCATCCGCGCCAGTACTCAAACCTGCGAGAGTCGCGGACACGCCATAGGTGAGACCGTCGCGTTCGCGGATAGTCTGCATAAGGTGCGCGGAGAATCCTCCACCAAGCATGTCCGTAAGTACTTTTGTAGGGTGATACAACTGATGATGTACGGAGAGCGGAAGTGAAGCACCGAGTACTACATCGATATTCGCTTTATCAGCAATCGGAATCAATTTCTCTTCGGTACTCTGAATTTTCTTGTTCATGTGCTTCGCTGGTGCGGACATCGTGCCTTCGCCAAGTTTATTAAACGCTTTTTCTGCAGCAGCTCGCGCAGAATCAGTCTCGATATCCCCAACGATTGCAAGCACGAGACCGCCCCTTCCAAGGATTTTTCTAAAATTCTGAAGGTGCAAGCGACGAGTCGTTACAATACTTTTCTCCTGGTCTTTAATAGGGCGTACATAATTCTCGTGCAATGGATCGTACAGAAGCTCCGTGAGAGCCCGCTCTGCTTGCGCACGAGTATCGGACTTTTCTTCAGCGAGTTCACCAAGCGCTCGCGCTTTTATATTTTTTACTTCTGCTTCGGGGAAGCTAGCCTCGTTCAAACTCTCGGAAATGGTTCCGAGAAGGAAGGACAAGTCTTCTGGAAAACAACGTCCAGAAAAAAATGTACGATCGCCGGATGAAGAAAAAGCTAATGAAATGCCGCGACCCGCAAGAGCTTCTCGGATGACGCTTTTCTTTTTCTTTGGAGTCCCTGCGTCGAGCAATTCGGCAGCAAGACCAGGAATTACATCGAGTGGTGCCGGCAGCATGGTGGGACCGCCGAGCACGCTCCCTTCGACGACAACGACGTCATGCGCATATGTTGAGGCAATGAAAAGTCTTCCGCCACCAGCCATCGGGAACTCTTGTGCGGGGACATGTTCGTTTTTCATACTGGCATACCGATAAAATAACCAACCGTGCTTTGGTCATCGACTAGATATTTTTTAGCGACTTTTTGCACATCTTTTACAGTTACCCGCGCGAGAGCCTGTGGGAGCGTTACGAATCGCGTCCAGTCCCCCGTTGCTATCTCTTCATTAAGACTTGAGAGGAGCGCATACGGGCCGTCACGGCGCGACGCAATATATGCGCGCAGAGAGCGTTTCGCACGAGTAAGTTCCAGGGCCGTAACTCCCTGTGCGATGATCTTTTTGAATTCTTGTTTGATACTCTTTTCAACAACTTCGTGTTTTACCCGCGGCGCAAGTGTAATATAGGAAATAAGAAGTGATGGATCGCGGAACTGGTAGCACTGGGTTGATACATCCGTCGCAATGGCTCTGTCGACAAGCGCACGATACAGTCGACTTGTTTTCCCGTCACTAAGAATGAGCGAGAGAAGCAAGAGCGCTGGTAGATCAGCATCCGTGGCACCTGGTATCTTGTGTGCGAAAGCGATCATGTTGGTATGACCTACACGCTTGACCACCGCACGGCGCTCACCTTCTTGTCGCGGCTCTTCGGTATACATTGCCGGAAACGCCACTGGCGCCTTCCCGTGGACACCGAACTCTTTCACGATGGCGGCAAGGGTCGATACTGCATCAAAACCGCCGACTATAGAAATAGTCGCATTGTCCGGATGATAAAAGTCATCATAAAATTTCTTAAGTCGTGCTATCGGCACTTGTTCGATATCACTTCTCCAACCAATAGTCGAGTGATGGTATGGATGCGCCTGGTACGCAAGTGCCCAGAGCTGCTTGTCGAGCGCTTCCATAGGAAGATTTTCTCCACGTTCAAATTCGTTCCGTACCACGGGCATTTCAGAAAGACGATCTTCCTCTTTAAGAAATGCGCGGCGCATACGATCTGCTTCAAGTGTTATTGCCACTGGCAAGTGCTCTTGCGGAACTACTTCGAAATAGTTAGTTCGATCGTTCCATGTCGTCGCATTCACCAAGGCGCCTTTGGTCTCGAGTAGTTCCCAAATAGTACCTCCCTTCTCTTTATTGAAATTATCGGAGCCCTTGAACATGAGATGTTCAAGGAGGTGTGTCGCACCGGTATATCCTATCGCTTCGTTCCGAGAGCCGACCCTGTACGTCACCATGATTCCAGCAACAAGCGCGTTAGGATCCGGCGCGAGCAAAATCTGAAGCCCATTCGCATCGAGACGATACTCATGGATTCCTTCAAGAGAACGTACAAATGATGCGCCAGTAACTACCGGCAATGAAGGAATATCCAGTGAATGCATACCCGTCTACTGTACCAAATCGGCTGCCGATCTACAAAAATGTTTCTCGTTCCTTTGCGTGTGCCTCAGCGAGCCGCGCAGTAAGTCGATGTTCTGGCAAGCGTGCGCGAGCGATGCGAAGCGCCTCGCCATGGTACCAGAGATAGTCTCCAGTCGATTGGTGCCAACGTTCCAGAAGCGCCTCACCCTCCTTCTCAAATGCCTCGAGCTTGCTTTCAATATTGTCTATCTTATCGGCGATAGCAATAATTACGGCACCATCGCTTGCCTGCTCTACCTGCATGAGATAGTACGTCTTGCGTTCCTTCCAATCGAGCTTAGTCCCATCTTTTTCTTTTATTTCACTTACTGATTCGACAAGTAGAGCGACGCGCTCGTTGAAGGCATCAACAATTTCTTCGCGCGTAGTCTCGGTATCTTCAAGCGTATCGTGCAAAAGCGCCGCCGCTACTATATCGTCGTCCGCTCCGTCTTCGGCCACAAGGAGGGCCACTGAGAAAAGATGAGTGATATACGGCAAGGGTTCCGTCTCCTGACGCAGGTGTCCATGATGCTTACGTGCCGCAAATTGTATTGCTTTCTTTATCTGCGGCGTGTGGTTCATAGATATGTGCTACCTCCCCAACGCCCTCCTGACACTCGCAATAACCGAAGCATCAGCATTGAAGGATTGGAGTATCGAGATAATGGCATCTGCTTGAGCAGGAGTGAGGTTAGAAGTTGAGGGAGAAGGTGTGGTGACCGTACCCCCACCGAGTCTGGCAAGAGTCTTAGGGCCTGCAACACCATAGCCCGTTGATGACTCGGTACCTCCACAGATGATGTTTTGTGAACATTGGTACTTCTGTACTGCAGCTCGAGTGAGAAGTCCGAAGAAGCCAGTGTCGTTAGAAGGAGGAAGATGTCCCTTTTGGATAAGGAGAGTCTGGAGGGTCTTCACATCATCTCCTTTGGTACCTCGATAGAGGGGACGAGAGAAGGATGAGGAGGTTGATGGTTGGGTTGTGGTAAGTGGAGGGACTGGAGTGGGTTCTGGTGTTGGAGTAGATACTGCAGGAGTTGATTCGGTACCATTAGAGATGGTAACGAGAGATTCTGATGACGTCTGGTTCCCTGCTGCATCTCGAGCTATGGCGGTGAGAGTATGAGATACATCGGTTGCGGTGGTGGTGTCCCAGGTGATGCGGTACGGACTTGCAGTGAGTTCGCTCGTGAATGCGATACCGTCGAGAAGGAACTGGACTCCGGTGACTCCTAGGTTGTCAGAGGCGGTGGCTTCGAGAGAGACTGAGCCAGAGATAGTGAAGCCTGAGGTGGGAGAGGTGAGGGAGACTGAGGGAGGAGTGGTGTCGGAGGGAGTTGGGGTGGGAGTGGCGGTTGGGTTGGGGGTTGGGGTGGGTGTTACAGATATAGACGAAGCAAATTGATATGCTCCGATGTCCCAGGCGGCAGAGATGGGGCGCGAAACGCCGGCAATATCATTGCAGAGTGGCGACAAATCACCAATACATAGACTTGTTAAATTGGCAGCAGTACCAATAACAGGTGACCCTATTTGAGGATGAGCGGAACTATCGAGTCCCGCTGTAGAAGATATTGCACTTATTCCATGAGCGTCGAAGCCTGTCGCAGATTTATATAAAGTAAAATTGGCAGTATCCGTACTCCCTACCCACCAACAATTATAACTGGTGCAGTTCGCATAGAGATTGTAATCCGCGAAGCTCGGAGGTCCTCCAGCGGCCGTGGAAATTAATTGATTGCATCCGCTTATTATATTATTTCTAATAGTATACGCAGAGCTGCTGACGCTTAAGCAGACTCCGTCGGTCGGCACTGCTCCTAAAATAGTATTGTTAAAGATATTAACACTTCCGCTGTGTACGCCGACAATTCCGTAATCAACCTGCGTTGTCTTAAAGACATTATTGAAAATGGAGAAAGTAGAGGTGCTGTCGGCGCACGGCGTGGCATACATACCTGTGCCGCCTTCGAGAAATATGTGCCCCGTGATGTTGGCCCCCGTATTGCCATCGAAGAGGTTATTGTAGATAGAGACGTTGTTCCAATGTCCGCCAGTCGTTCCTTGAGCGCTATAACAGTGGATGCCATCATGGTGGTACGCATTCACGACACCACTGTCCCAATTGGCATAATCATGGATATGATTATTATAAAAATAGAGCGGTCCGTAACTACCTCCCGCTGTTGATGCGGTCGGAACCCAACCATGATCGATATTGTAAATATTATTGTTGTAGACGCGAATATTAGACATTCCACTGGTCAGTTCATTGGTGAACGCCCATCCCGTGTCGTGACAGGTATTGTCATGGAAAGAAAAGTTACTCCCAGAAAAATTAGCGCAGCGCACTCCGGTCTGATCAATAGCCACGTCAGAATTTGAAGTTCGGACATATATATTCTGAATCGTCAGATTTTTAATTTCGCAATTCGAACACTTGGATGCCTCTACACCGTAACTGCCGATATGATTTGCCAAATTTGTCCCATTGGCAGTATTTTCGATAATGCCATTGACTCCCCCATCGATCGTCAAGTAATTCTGGTTATTGATAGACAGACATGCACTCCCTCGCCCAGGGCATACGGGCATACTTATTTTAGCCCCTGCCTCAAACAACACGGTAATCTGCATTCCACTTACGCCGCTTCCTAGAGCCCAGAGAGATGAGGAGATCGTCCCGCACAAATGCACTGTCGTCCCCGGACCAATCTTGCCTGTAGTGCTCCCCCAATTGGTTGCGGTGTTAAAGAAAGAAACGGCGTAGGCGTTTGCACAGGAAACACCGTTAGCTGATCCTGCAGTTGATTGAGCGATATAGATATTGTCAGCAGCACTGGCGTAGGCTTGTGGCACGAACCCGAAAGTGAATACAAGTAATGGAAGGTACAGGAGTTTTATCAAACCAAAAGATTTCTTCACACTATTCATGCAAAAAGAATATCATGTAAATTTCTTCGCGACGCCTTCATTTCTGACAAAGTTGAGAAACAAGTAGCGATACTACGACCAGTCAATGGGAATATCTTTATGCGCGATGAGGTATTCGTTCGCGCGGCTAAAGTGTTTACAACCGAAGAAACCCGACGCGGCGGAAAAGGGAGAGGGGTGCGGGGCTTCGAGCACTAAGTGCTTATTCCGATCGATATGCGCGCCCTTCGCTTTGGCATAGTTACCCCAAAGCATGAAAACGAGGCCCGCGCGCTCTTCCGAGAGCGCGCGAATAACGACATCAGTAAATTGTTCCCACCCTTTTCCCTGATGCGAACCGGCTGTGTGCGCACGAACGGTCAGTGTCGCGTTTAGCAGAAGCACGCCCTGATTCGCCCAACGCGAGAGATCCCCGTTGGTGTGCACAAGCGGTTTGCCGAGGCTGCTTTCGATTTCTTTAAAAATATTCTTGAGCGAAGGCGGCACTGCTTCCCTCTCGTCGACTGCGAACGCGAGACCGTTGGCTTGTCGATCTCCGTGATAGGGATCCTGCCCAAGAATCACGACTTTAACTTTTTCAAATGGACAAAGGTCGAATGCACGGAAAATATTTTTTGGTGCCGGATATACCGTGCCGTCCTGATATTCCTTCTTCACAAAAGACGCGAGTTCAGCAAAATACGACTTCTCAAACTCTCCCCCAAGTTTCTTCTGCCACGATGGTTCTATTTTTACGTTCATGCAATTCTACGGAATCATGCCTAGAAAATTCACTTGGAAACGCGACTTCATTTTTTCTTTTTACTATTTTGATGAAGTGATAGCAACATTTTCCCGGCGTTTTCGCGATACGGGCAGTACTCGCAATATGCCCCAGACTTCGGAATAGCATCGGAGACGAGACATGCTTTTAACTCCGTAAGCGTATCCGGTATCCAAGAATCATCACCTTCATAGGGCAGAATAGTAATGTCGAATTCAAGTCTGCCATCGAACGCTTTTTTATCGTTTAGACCGTTTGCATAAACGAAATACGCCGTAGGAGAGACATTGAAGCCATTCTGACGAAAGAGCCATTGGTACACTTCAACCTGACGTTTGTATTGGATTTTCCATTCGTCATCGAGCGTCACTTCCTTCTTCCCTGCGGTCGCCTTGTAATCGACGATGTAGAGTTCGCCAGCAGGACCAACCCAAACATCGTCAATCCCGCCGCGTACGATGAGATTGTTCTCCGTATCGTGATACTTTATGCCGCGCTTAAATGCATCCCGCCACTCTTCGATCTTCTCGTGAGCATACGGTACCGCATCAATAGCGTATTTCCTCATTAAGGGATGCGGCTCGCCCGCGACGCGACGTACATCGAATTCACGCTTAAAAAGTTCATCGACGGCGTTATTGAGCGTGAAGGGCGGCGTGTCTGGTCGACCAATGCCGTAGCGCGCCTCAAGCCAAAAACAGCGCGGGCACTCAAGAAATCGATCGATCTTTGAACGAGAGATTGTGTAGGGCTCCCGTGAAGACGGATTAAATCGTCCCTTCTCCCATTTGAGTTTATACCCACCGAACGCCATATTAGTTGGTGGTCATAAAATACGCGACCACGCGCGCTCCCGTATCGAAGTCGACATACACACTATTAACAGCGAGATCAAAAATGCCGTTGTCGTCATCACGATACAATTGGACTACGTACGAACGGCCTGATTCGGTCGCGCGCAAAAGAGGAACAGAAATATTACGACGCGGACCGCTCACGCGTACTGCGCCAAGTACGTTCCGCAAATCGCCACCACTCACTTCACGTACCGCAACCCAGACGCCCGGTGGCGGAACGGTAACCGACTCAACGATGACCACATTTCCAGGAGCTTGATTCCCAACAGATACTGAGCCACTTTTTGGTGTTGAGGTTGCCGTACGGGCATTGAGAGGCGACGAGGATATGACTGGTGTGACGGTGGGGGTACCGCTGAAGAACCACACACCCGCTAGTAGCACTCCGATCATGATGCCGCCGACAAATGAATTTGTGGAAAATCGTCCTTTCATACGGAAACCGTATCATGAAGCCCTCCCGAAAGAGCAAGGAGTCCTTCTGCTTCTGCAAGCAGCTCGCCCACTCGCGTCGAGGTGAGGTGGAGGGGGTCAAGCGCACGACGATTCCGCACAATTTCATCCACTGCAATAATGCCGCTCCCGATGAGGAGACGTTTCTCAGCAAGCGAGAGGCAGGTCAAGGTGGTAATCGGGTACACGCTGGCACGACTCATGCGAATGAAAAGATTATTGTTGGCCGGATACCCCCACCCAAGAAGCTCTACACCCGAACATTCTGAATACGCGATGGCCTCGGAGGTAAACTTCGTATTGGTAACCAAGAGACCGCGGTCAATGGGACATGACCGCTTCGTGGGATCACAATTAAACACGTCGTCAAAACGACTCTTAACGTAGAGTGCGACCTTCAAATCAGTTTTATAGCCCGGATCATTATGGTATTTGAGTTCAGCGGCTATGAATGTATTTTGCCCCGGATGCGATGCGTAGAAATCGACTTCATGCGACACACACTTCCCTTTCATAATTTTGCGCGTCTCTACTTGCCATCCTTCCGCACGGTACAGATGCGAGATAAAATCCTCAAACGGATGGCCAGTGGGACCGAGTTCGAGAAGAGCTCGTCGTAGTGCATAACGTGCAGCAACAGGACGTGCTTCTTTGCGTAGAAGCGCAAAGGCGCGTGTATAAATCTCCTTTGATGAGGTTCCTGGTGTGACCGTACTCGTAATTATTTCCGCAATTCGCCTTGCAGCATGCTCGCCTGCCCCGGAACGCATGAGCGACATGACGAGACGCTCGGGATCGAATATCTCACTCGATCCATCAGCTTTGATTATGATAATTGGCGACATCATGGGGTACGTATGGTCGCCGTCGCGTTATTTACCGTTACGATGAGCGGCAAATCGGCGAGTGTGGAAATTGTCGTTTTGAAAGTGACGGACGTGGGTATTTGCAGGCAGGTTCCTGCATCGTCCGGCATAGAGATTGCCACAAGGATGCTCTCGGTACTCGACGCATCGCCAATGATGCTCGCCTCGGCACTAACAACCGTACATGCGTTTGGGGCTTCAATTGAGCCCGCAATCGTATGTAGTCCTTTTTTAAAAATATCTTGCAGCATAACCGAAGGTACTTTTGCAACACTCTTCAATATCGGTCCCTCCTGGACGTCGCGAGTGTGTGGCACCGAGAGCACGAAACCAATAAGGACAACAAGCGCGATGATCGTCGCCGCAACCCAAAGACGTGTATGCTTCATGAAGCAATGATACCACCGCCGACAAGTTCGTCATTATGATAGAAGACGATTGATTGGCCGGGGGTAAAAATCTCAGGAAGTGGTTCGGTACTGGTGAAAAGCCCTCCCACGACACTTCCGCGCACGTGTGGACCGCGATATCGATACTGAGCCTCGATGACACCTGTCGGTTCACTGAACCAATTCGCATTACCAAATGGAATCTCTCTAATCGCATATGCACGGTCTTCGAACCGCACCTTACTAACAATGAGCTCATTCTTTTCTATGTCTTTTGCGAGAACGAACCACGGACCGGCTTCATTCGATTCTCGTAGTGCAATGCGCTGACCGAGAGTCGAGAGGAAAACGCCATCATGCTGACCAATAGTATGACCCTGCGTATCGCGAGCATGGCCAGGAAGAATGCCGAATTGACTCTTCAGAAATTCTTCGACTGATACACTTCCGAGGAAACAAATGCCTTGACTGTCCTTTTTTTCGGCCACCGGAAGATTGAATCGTTTTGCAAGCGCGCGTACTTCGCTTTTCTCCATATGTCCAACCGGAAATATCGTCTCAGCTAACATAGCTTTTGGAACTGCCCAGAGGAAATAGCTCTGATCTTTCTCTCCGCTACGATAGTGCCCCATCGCAATCGCGTCAGCCCCAAGAGATGTTGCATACCTATAAAACGCTCCAAATTTGACTTCCTTATTGCACATAATGTCCGGGTTCGGTGTCCGCCCTGCACGATACTCAATAAGCAGATAATCGATAACGCCTGTTTTATACTCAGAGCTCGCATCAAGCGTAAGGAACGGAATCGAAAGCCGCGCTGCTACCCGCATCGCGTCCCTACGTTCCGTCGCCCACGTACACGGCATCCCTGGTGGATACCAGCCTTTGATAAATACACCGGTCACCTTTGCGCCAGCCTGCTGTAAGAGTGCCGCCGATACGGACGAATCAACTCCGCCTGAAAGGCCGACGAATACCTTCTTCCCGCGTACATCCACCCCGTTAGAAATAGGGTCACGAACATCATGGAACGCTTCCCTTACCGGAACTCGTTCACGTTCTTGATTTCTAACGGGGTCCATCATCTCTGTATTCTAATGCAAATATGTTCGAAGGTTAGATTGATGCCCGACGTATGTTGTGGCGTAATGCATCCTATTGTCTTTCCCCGTAATGTAGTACACGTAATCAGTTTTTGTCGGATGTATAGCTGCTTGAAGAGAATCAAGGCCTGGATTCGATATCGGTCCGGGTGGAAGACCTTTATGCGTGTATGTATTATAGGGTGAATCAATCTTTAAATCTGCAAATGAAGGCGAATAGGTAGCGCGTTCGAATATGTAGCCGAAAACCGCATCGACCTGGAGCGGCATACCAATCTTGAGGCGGTTATACAATATGCCAGCTACTATGCGCTTGCTCTCACTTGCTCGCGCTTCCCTTTCGACAAGGGACGCGACAATGACGATATCCGAAAGAGTGTGCCCTGAGGAATTAATTTCACCGGACAATGCTGCTATCTTCGTATTGAAATTCTCCCGCATCAAAGCAATGATAGATGTGGCGTCAGAGGAAGGTGGGAAAAGGTAGGTGTCGGGGAACAGATACCCCTCATACGGCTTCGCTTTTTTAAGAAAGTCGGTCTGGCTTATACCGGGCAGCGCGTCGGCAATTTGCATTGCTGTCTCTCGCACGGTCACCCCTTCAGGAAAAGTGACTCGCACGGTCGGAATACCGTGAACACCCATGGCCATCCGATATGCAATGACAAGTAAATTTTGCGGTGTTTCGAAGCGATACGCGCCCGCCTCTACACTAGCACTTGTTCCCGACAGACGCAGGAATAGTCGCAAAAGCGATGGGTGCACAATGATGTGTGCTGCAGCAAGCTGACTAGCAACAATGGGTGCAGAAGCTCCCCTTTCAATGCTCACAATGCTCCCTGACGGAAAGTCTGCTGGTGGTGCAAATAATGCTTGATAACCACCAATTAGAAATAGTACGACCACAAATATTACAATTCGCGGATTTTGTCGTTTCAAAAAATCCATGCAGTTATGTAGGTAGATTGACCGGAGCCTTGCCGGTAGCCGACTGGATGCGTGTGAGGCCGGGTGCTTCAATCGAACTCGAAGGAATATGAAATATGGTTGCAAGTTCCTCAGTACTCATCACCATTATTTCGTTCGGCGATAAACTACCTTTGTAAAAAGGATCGTAGAAAAATTGTCGACGTCGATAGACTTCGACAAGTTCACGACGGAAATGATTTTTTATCTTATTAACGCCGAATTCCCAAGGGAAATCAGAGAAATTTTTTAACCAGCCGGTCGAGTTGATGCCATTCCATGCTTCGCTGCTGAATGGCTTAAAGAGCGCAATCATGTGAGGTATGATTGCCGTACCAAAGTTTTTCGGTCGAGCAAGATATACACAGCGTGCACCGACGTCAAAGGCAAGTTTTGACACATTGCGTTCGATGGCGGCCATTTTTTCCGACTGTCCCTTAGTTGGATTAGGGAAACCAGGCCGCTCTTCGCCCGTCGCGGGATCAGTATAGGAATCGCGCGTTTGGGTACGAATCTCCTCAATAAGTTCTTTCGCTTCATCTTTCCATGTGTACTGCTTACCCTTCTTATTGAGCTTGTTGTATTTCTCGCCTTTATGAGCGCGAATAACAAATTGCAGCCAGAGATATTCACCTTTCCCAATAGAACTCATAAACTCAATGATATTTGCAAGGGGGTCAACCTGTTCTGGCTCCTTCTGTACTTTATCGAGCCCATATTCGACATACGTCTTTATCGGTAAGGGATCCCTTTCTGAATGCTTGTAATCACACCCCCAGATACTCCATTCTTCGGGCACTGCAGAAATAAGCCGACTATAGTCAGGGGCTTCAGTTATTTGTACGCCGGGATATTGGGCATACATCTGTGCTTCAACAAGTTGACGGAGTTTTGCGCGCGTCCATATGAAAAAGTGCACCTGACCCTCAAGTGAAGCTATTTCAAGAGACCAGTATGGCCGCGAACCACCCCAGAAAAGCTTGAACCAATCTGATTCGCCACCAGTGAGGTGTAGACTTGAAAGAAACGGCTCCATAGCGAGCGGTGTCTTCACCAAATTGCGGGGCGGCTTGATTTCAAGAAGCACATACTCCTGGGAAGAAATGAACTCACCGCGTTGCAAAATGTACCAGAGCTTTATCGCCCCGCCAACAAGTAAGAACGGGAGCCATACGGGCGCAAGAAAAAACGCCATGGAGAGCGCGTACGAGACGGTACCGGGTATCCATATGAAGGCATTGGCAAGAAGTATGGCGCCGAGTATGAAAAGCGGCCACGGTTTGATGCGAATGCCAAATGTCTCAGTCAGTTTCTCCTTAAAGAACGAGAGCATGTGGTAAGTATAGCAGTTAAAAGCGGCGCCACTGGCGCCGCTTGATTACACTGCTGAGTAGCGACCGTCTTTGAGACGCTTGAAGTATCGAGGATCGTTAAGATTTACGAGGATGGTATTGTCCTTCACAAAACGGGCTTTCTTTACATGTTTGACAATCTCATCCTTCTTCATTGGACCCTCTTGTTTGAGCGCCTCACGAATAACGTCGCGCACGACACCTGGCGTGTACCCCCACTCAGTAAGTGCATAAAGTCCGCGACCGACGAGCACAAAACGTGGATCCTTTATAAGCTCGTTATGGGTCGTTGCAATATGTGCTTTCTTAGAGAAAAGTGCGCTAATTGCCGAAGCAACTTCTGAAAAGTGCATCGGGGAGCCGTGACGCTTGACCGCAAGATAGGCGTAATCTCGAACGCCTTTTATACGGATGGCGGGCGCCGTTACACGACCCCACTCGGAAAGCGGATTGCTACCAATATGCTTTGAAAGGGAGAGCCAACGCTTCAAGACTTCTTCATTCTTATACGCGTCATTTACCTCCTTCAGCTCATCGAGAAAGAGATCGAGAAGTTTCCCTTCGGTAACCACTTCTGTATCAGAAAGCGACGCATACAGTTTCGAAAGTGCGTCATGAATGTGTTTCGCGGTCGTATGATCGATGTGCCAGCGTGCAAGAAAATCGTTTGTCTCACGTTCGCGGAAGAATGCCGAATCAATCACAAGAAAAAAACGAAAACGATTGCGAGTCTTCTCGTCCTTTCCAAGCATGGCAAGAAGTGTTTCCTCGGGCACAATAGAACCAAGAGAACTCATATACCGCGCAATTTCTGTAAATGCATTCTTTGCCTCCTTAAAAGCTTTGCTTGTGCGTACCGCATCGAGTCCCGCTGCCTCAATCTGTCGGACGCGCTCGCGAGTGATACTTGAACGATCGCCTATCGCTTCAAGAGTTTCGCGCATAGGATTCTGGCCCAAACCAAAGCGTCGAATAAGAACTTCCCGTGCCCTCTCCGGCGCTGCAGAGAGGAGTTGCTTCACGAGTACGGCACTATCAAAGGAAAAAGAGGCTGGTGTAATTGCCCCTTCCTTGACCTGCTTTTTTGTCTTTAAAAACTTGACCATGTGGTATAATTTATAGCAACTACCTCTCAAAGAGTCAATGGCGGTGAGTTCAGAGCACAAGGTTAATAATCTTACCCGGCACGTAAACGATGCGTTTAGGCTCTACCCCGCCAAGCGCGGTCTCTACCGTCGGCACTGCGCGAGCGGCGCTCGTTGCGTCCGGTTCAGTCGCGTCCATAGCAAGCATTATCGAGCCACGACGTTTGCCGTTCACTTGCACTATGACTTCCTGCTCCAAGGCGAGAACTTCTGCAAATACAGGCCATGCCGCCCGATGGACACTCCCTTCCCCGCCGAGCTTTTCCCAGAGATGCTCGGCAAGATGTGGGGCAAAAGGTGCCAGCATGACCACAAGAGAGACACAGGCAGATTTTGGAACAATCGTAGCGACCTCGAACTCATTTACGAGTATCATGAGAGCCGCGATACTGGTATTAAACTTAAATCTGTCACCATCTTCCGAAACTTTATGACCCGCCCGAGCAAGTGCCAGTGCAAGCGCCGTACGAATCTCACTTAGGTCTTGTGCACGTTCGGCGAGGCGCAGTATACGCTCGAGGAATTTCCGCATTGCAGCAACACCATCGAGGTTCCATGGATAACTTCCCGGCTCATTGTAGGGGCCGATAAAAGCCAAATAGACACGTACTGCATCCGCCCCATATTCTTTGACGAAGTTATCTGGGTTCAGTACGTTCCCTTTCGACTTACTCATCTTCTGACCATCGGGACCCATGATGAGTCCTCGGTTGAAACGCTCCGTAAATGGCTCATCCACTGGTACAAGTGCCAGGTCGTAGAGAGCCTTCATAAAAAAACGTGCGTACAGGAGATGCATAGTCGTGTGCTCGCTCCCGCCCGAATAGCGATTGATTGGTAGCCATTTCTTCATGAGTACAGCATCTGAGAAATCATGCGTATCTTTCGGGTCGAGGTATCGGAGGAAGTACCACGAAGAATCCACAAAAGTATCGAGAGTGTCGTACTCCGGAGTCCATCCCTCACCAAATATTTTCGTCACCCGCTCTTTAAGCTCTTTTGAGGAAGCGAGCGGGGCGGCGCCTGTCGGCTTGAAATCAACATCAGTTGGTAACAGCCACGGCAAGTTCTCGGGAGGAATCGTGTGTGGGTTACCCTCCGGATCATAGACGATCGGAATCGGGCAGCCCCAATAGCGCTGTCGCGAGACGAGCCAATCTCGAATACGATATTGTGTTGTCTTCTCCCCTTCTACATATTTTACAATGTCCCATTTCGCCTCTTCACTCCCGCGCCCAGTAAATGTTCCTGAATTTACCAGAACACCAACATCCGTATACGCAATTTCTTCTTCGTGAGCAAGTCGTGCAAGCCACACATCCATTTCAGCATGTGTCATTTGCACTGGCGTTACTTCACTTGAATCGGCCCAAAACACCTCGTAGGCCTCTGCTTCCTCAGGCGCGACAGGAGCACGCTCATCGTCTGCTAAATCAAATGCAACGAGTGTTGTATATGAAACTCTGTTTTGATCTTTGTGTGCCGCGAAATATTCAGCTCGAACTTCGCCACCAAGCACTCTTGGATTTATTAGGCTCACATACCCGGTTTCTTCCTTTACTTCCCGTCGCGCAGCTACAATGATATCTTCCCCCTCTTCAGTACCGCCCATTGGGAAGGTAACCCATGGATGCTTTTTCCAACGCTGGCATAAAATTTTTCCCTCTCTGTTTCTGACAAATGCATGCACATTTCGACGCTCTACGCTTTCCTTACCTGGTACAGGGGGATTCCGTTTATCAATGCGTTCAGGTATCACCACTTCCCGAATAAGTAACTGCATCTTCTTTGCAAATTCGAAATCGCGCTCGTCGTGTGCGGGGACGGCCATCACAGCACCAGTGCCGTACGAACCGATAACATAGTCAGCGATATAGATTGGAATCCCCTCTTTGGTCGCTGGATTAATCGCCACAATGCCTTCAATTCTTACTCCCGTCTTTTCTTTATTTTCACTGCGTTCCCGCTCGGTTTTTTTCGTAGTTGCATTAATATAGTCTTGAACCGCTTTTTTATTTGAGAGGGCGTTGAGAAGCACCGCAATAAGCGGATGTTCGGGCGCAAGGACGACATAGGTCGCGCCGAAGACGGTATCCGGTCGCGTTGTAAATACTTTAATCTTTTCGTCATGGCCTGAAATTGGGAATTCAAGATGTGCGCCCTCACTTTTTCCGATCCACGCTCGTTGCGCTTCTTTTATTTCTTCGCGCCACGGAAGGGCGTCAAGACCTGTCAAGAGACGTTCAGCGTAATCAGTTATCTTGAGGAACCATTGCGTGAGTCGTTTCTCCTCAACTGCAGTACCGCAACGCTCGCAACAACCATCAACGACCTGTTCGTTCGCAAGCACCGTTTGATCTTTCGGACACCATTTGACCGCGGCCTCACGATGTTCGGCAAGCTTATGTTCGAAGAGCTTTATGAAGAGCCACTGTGTCCATTGGTAATAGGTCGGGTCGCACGTGACAACCTCTTTACTCCAATCAAAAGAGGCCCCCATCGTAACGAGCTGCTCACGCATGCGCTCCATATTCTTGTACGTCCATTCTTTTGGATCGAGACCATGCTTAATAGCGGCATTCTCTGCCGGCAGACCGAAGGCATCGAAACCAATTGGGAACAGCACATTCTTCCCACGCATGCGTAGCAAGCGAGCATAGATGTCAGTCACCGCAAAGGCATACCAATGACCAATGTGAAGATCACCCGATGGATAGGGGAATTCAACGAGCAGATAGTAGGAATCTTTGGACTCCTCGCCAAGATCAGCTTGGTAGAGATTTAGACTCGCCCATTTTTCTTGAGCTTTTTTCTCTATTTCTTGATGATCATACGCCATAGTTCACAATGTTCGGATTTACCCGAATTCAAGGTTAAACCTTACTTCAAAGGCGGATAGAAGCTTGGATCGATGGTCCGGTCAAAACAGACTTGCCCGCTACCGTGCTGCCAATTATCTTGTGGTGGCATGCCTTTGATACCTATTGCCATAGGCATCACAGCTCGATCTGTGTACGTACTCTGATCTGAGCGACTTTGGGTGTTAAACACCGCACAGAGTTTGAAGGAGAGCGTCCCGGTTGTCTGATACGCATATGATTCTCCGGTTTGAGAATCAACCGGCACAGGACCGTACGAGAGAGAATTGTTAAGATCGGAAATCACCGTCGGTAACTTCTGTTTCGCCTGCCAATAATTCACCACTTGCGACTGTATATTCTGAAGATCATTTATCTTCTGCTCGTCGAAGCGCGCAAGGCGCGCTTGTGCCGGAGTACCGACGATGAAGAAGCCCGATCCTATGACCACAACGGCGAGAACCGCCACACCGATACTTACCGCACGCTTCCTTAGGGGGAACATATCCCAATACCCCTTCATGTCAGCGATGAAATGCATGAAGACTCCCGCTGCAATGAGGAAGATCACAAGCACCTTGAGCATGAATGCTGACGTAAGAGCCTCGCCGTTTAGGAAGGTGGTCAGAAGCGTAATGAGGTCAATGGCTATCACAATACCCGCCACAAAGAGCGTCAGTATGAGTGCCCAACGACGTACCCAAATTTCATTCCGAGAAGGATCGCGAACCGCATCTTTGCGTATGAGTCGCATAAGGAACATGTAGAGTGGGAGAAGCACAATAATTGAGGCCATTTCATTGCTGATGCCACTTTGGTACGGATCGGCGGGCAAATACGAGAACGCGTTAGGGAACGTGTAGTCAATGTAATTAAAAATGAGCAAAATTGTAGCGATAACACTCCAATAGAAAGCGATAATCGCCCCTGCCCACAAGAAGAAATCCTTTGGTGTTGTTTTTGGTTTTTCCATGGCGATCATTATACCATAGATGTTCCTAGGCTGCGTGGAGGAAAACCATCACGTCTCCGTCTTTGACAATATACTCCTTCCCTTCCGTACGGACTTTTGCCGCCTCTCGGGCAGCAGCATAACTGCCGGCAGTAATGAGATCGTCATAAGCGACGACTTCGGCGCGAATAAATTTGTCTAAAAAATCATTGTGGATGGCGGCGCCTGCTACCGGCGCGGTGCTGCCATTTTTGATTGTCCACGCACGCGTCTCATCGGTACCGGTCGTAAAGAACGAAATAAGACCGAGCGTGTCGTACGCGCCGCGGATAAGACCCGCAAGACCATCCTCCGACACTCCGAGCTCTTCGCGGAAATTGGTGCGATCAGCGTCCGCAACATCGTTCAATTCGCGCTCTGTCGCAGCATCTAGGAATATATAGCGCCCACCAAGCATCTTGATAATTTCAAACGCCCGTGCCGCGCGACCATCATTAAGCTCATCGAGATTCTTGCCGCCACTCTTTTTATTAAGTGCGTAGAGGATCGGCTTCATGGTGAGGAGGTTGAGGTACGCGACTAATTTCTGCTCATCGGACGAAAGTCCGCCGTGGAGTGCGAGCTTACCTTCTGCAAAACCTTTTTCGAGCTTCTCGAGTGCGACGTCCTCGAGCGCTGCATTCTTGTCGCCGGTCTTTATATCGCGTACGAGTTTATCGCGACGCTTCCGTACCTGCTCTGCGTCAGCGAGCACGAGTTCCATATTGATGATCTCTATATCTTTATAGGGCTCAATAGTAGCTTCGACATGGAGCACGTTCGGATCATCAAAAAACCGAACGACCTGCAGAATCGCATCGGTTTCTCGAATATTTGCGAGGAATTGATTTCCCAAGCCCTCGCCAGTGGCAGCGCCCTTCACGAGTCCTGCGATGTCTACGAACTCTATGGCCGCTGGAATTACTTTCTCGCTTGCAGAGAACTTAGCAAGCGTTGCCAATCGTGTATCGGGAACACCGACCACGCCGACCGAAGGGTCGATGGTACAGAACGGATAATTCTCCGCCGGCACGGAGGCCTTCGTGAGTGCATTAAAAAGCGTGGACTTCCCCACGTTTGGCAGTCCGACTATGCCTATCTTTAACATGTAACCTACTATTGCCTTTTTTTACTGAAATTTCAAGCTATTGCTGTTTGTTCGTAGGGTTATGGGAGAGTGATGACATCGGGAATCTAATACAAAGAGGTTTTGCCTGTGATAATTTTGAACAAATTTTCAATAAAATCGCCCCCTGCATAGCCGATGACGAAAGCGAGCGCAGGTGTTATTGCTTCTAGACCCAAGAACGTAATCCCCAAATCTTTTGTCACCCACGCGGCGAGCAGTCCGATGATTCCTGAAATACCGACACTGAGCGATAGATATCCGAACTGGAAAGAAGTATTTTTATATGAACTGCGGTATTTCACATACCCAACGAGCCCCCTGATTATTCCACCAAACAATCCTGCTGTTAAAATCACAAACATAGTATTGTGGCTAGGCTATTAACTATCAATATAGTATCACGCTCCGCATACAGCCCACCGCCCTTCCCTCTCCGCGTTATGCCTGCGCGTGCTCCGGCTCGGGAGCAAGCGGTACGAAGATCCAAGCGGCGAAATAGGCCAGCACGAACGCACCCGAGAAAACAAGTCCTAGGCAGATGAGGCGCGTGATGACAGGGTCAATATCAAAGTATTCGGCAAATCCGCCGGCGACTCCGGCGATGATCTTGTTATTGCGTGAGCGATAAAGCTTTTTCATATGGTAGGTATCCGGGAACGCGATTCCGAATTAGCTGAAGAAGACTCCGAGGTAGTAGGGCCAGAGGATGAGGGCGAGCACGCCCTGCCAAAAGGCGAGGTGAAGATAGCCAATGGTGAAGAGCCAGCCGATAAACCAAAGTCCGCCCGACAGAGTGTGATTCTCAATCTTAATTCGATTCTTGTGTGAACAACCGTGATCGTGAGTGCAGTTATTTTCCATAGGTCTATGGTGCCACACTCACCGCCTGGTCATAACTCCGAGTTATTTTTGCTGCATGAGCGCCGAGAGCTCGGTGCGGTATTTCTTCATAACCTCCATCGCCGCCTTCGTCTCACCCTCGCCACCCTTCTTACGACGCTCAATTTCCTCACCTATCTTTTTAAAAAGTTGTGGGTCCTTCGTGATGAGTGCGGTCATCTGCTCACGCTGTGCCTCCGGCACATCCTTTAGCTTCCATTTGGCATACTGATTGAGAAGAAAACCCTGGATAGACATGCAGAAACTGTAGCATAGAAATTGATCGGGCGCCTCCACCCGAACGATAAGATTCCGCGGAATGGAGTGTGTGGACAATGATAATCCCCTCTTACACGTAATGCATAAGAAGGGATTGTGGAGCTGGAGTGAACTTAGAGAATTTAAAGAACATAGTTGCGAACGAGGAAACGATGGGCTCTGGTGAGATAGCGGGCGTCATCGAATGCCAGAATCCCTACATACCAACCCATCCTATATTTGTAATGAGCAAAACCCATAGAGATACTTCCGTCTTTGTTTTCCAAAAAACAAAAATTGGGAATGCCGTTGGTCCGCATGTCGGTGTTCAGCTTCGCGTCAGTGCGCACGACCATCTGATCGAAGTGCGTCAGAAGCAGCGGGTAACCACGATCCTTCAGAAGAGCGCTAACCCTCTTGACCGAGCTGCCCACCGGAGCACCGAGGAGTGTGATCGCATACTGTAAGAATGTCGAACTCCCCGTGAGAGCGAGTGTCGAGATGGTGCAAGGAACCGTTTCCGGCTGACATTCTGGAAGAAGGTTGGCCATATCAAGATGTCGGTGTTTGCACATCGGAGGAACAAAACATTGATCCGTCCTCTTCGAATCAAGCGCCATGAGTTTGGTCGTTTTAATGACGTAAGTCAACTGAATCTCCGCCGTCTTCATAGATTTCTCCTTCCATAATGATGGTCGGGGTCGGGATTGACCCAATCATATTTTTATAAGAGCATTAAAATCAAGAACTTCTGCTCATTAGCATACCACCCTTGTCTAGATGAGATTGTTGCGTTGATTGATGCCGCGGATAGTCCGCGTGGTGAAATAAAGCGCCATAAGTGAAAGGATTGCAAGAGCCTCAACATACACAAATGAGGGATGCAACAAGCTTTCCCCTGCACGATAATGATCAATGGCCGTCGTGCCAAAAAGAAGTGCGCCAACTATCGCAATTGAAGCGTTTGCGAAATGAATCCAATATTGTGCTGGATTCGTAATGCCAGCGACGATCACCAGTAGCACCGCAGAAACGACGGTACCGAATGTAGAGAGTGGGAGATCAGCACCAGTAGATCGTGCGACAATCAGGACAATCGCACTCACAAAGAAAAGCACCCGCACTTCGTCCCCATGATAATGCGGTATCTCACGACGAGGCGGAATCATCTCGCCCCCATTGCCTTCAAAAGCCATGCCACCAGTATACTACAAAAAATAGTGTCAATACGCGTCGAAAATCTACTGATTTTCGACGCGTATTGACCTCGATGGATTACCATCGAAAAATTACAATAGGACAGTTACTTGATTGTACGAGACCTCCGCTACGCCGCTGTGCTGTATCTCAAAAGCGCGTGTTTCTCCATCCAGTGTTTTAATATGCATCTCTCCCGAGACGAGCCCGGAAACGAACGCCTCGTGTCCGGCTAGAATTTGGAATACACCTTCGCTTCCCGGGAGAGTTGCTGAAATCGCTTCCCCATCGAAAAGGTTCTCACCAACTTTTGCAACCATGAGATGAAAAGTTTTCGTCATGCGTGATGACTACCCGACTTGATCGATACTTCCCTTCATGTAGAACGCCTGTTCGGGCTTGTCATCGTGCTTCCCTTCCACTATTTCTTTAAAGCCGCGTACTGTCTCTTCGCGCGAAACATACTGGCCCGGCGTACCCGTAAATGGTTCGCCGACAAAGAAGGGCTGCGAAAGGAAACGTTCAATCTTACGAGCGCGGGCAACCGAAAGCCGATCGTCCTCTGAGAGTTCGTCCATACCGAGAATTGCAATGATGTCCTGGAGATCTTTATAGCGCTGGAGTACTTGCTTCACCGTATTGGCAACGCGGTAGTGTTCCTCTCCGACAATGTCAGGCGTGAGCGCTGCAGATGACGACTCAAGAGGATCGATCGCCGGGTAAATGCCAAGCGAAGCGAGCGCGCGAGAGAGTACGACCGTACCGTCGAGATGAGCAAAAGTCGTCGCTGGTGCGGGATCGGTAAGGTCGTCTGCGGGGACATACACCGCCTGCACGGAGGTGATGGAGCCCTTCTTAGTGGATGTAATACGTTCTTGAAGCTTCCCCATTTCCTCGGCCAAGGTTGGCTGATAGCCCACGGCACTCGGCACTCGTCCGAGCAAAGAGGAGACTTCAGAACCCGCTTGAATGAAGCGGAAGACATTATCCATAAAGAAGAGTACATCCTTACCGCCTTCATCGCGGAAATATTCAGCTTGGGTAAGTCCCGAGAGAGCAACACGAGCTCGAGCACCCGGCACTTCATTCATCTGCCCAAATACGAGTGCCGTCTTTGCGAGTACTCCAGACTCTGCCATCTCATGATACAGATCATTGCCTTCGCGCACACGCTCGCCAACGCCCGCAAATACGGAATACCCGCCATGCTCAGTAGCGACATTGCGGATGAGTTCCTGAATAAGCACCGTTTTACCCACGCCTGCCCCACCAAAAAGTCCGACCTTACCACCCTTAAGAAAAGGGGTGATGAGATCAATTGCTTTGATGCCCGTCTCGAAAACCTCAGCCTTGGTTGTCTGCTCATCGAACGATGGAGGAGCACGGTGAATAGGGAGACGCTCTACGTCTTTCACAAGAGGTCCTTTCCCATCAATCGGTTCGCCAAGCACATTGAAAAGGCGCCCGAGCGTAGCCTCGCCTACCGGAACAGAAATCGGCGCGCCGGTAGCCGTGGCTGTCTCGCCACGAGAAAGCCCGGCCGTTTCATTCATAGAAATCGTACGCACACGATCAAGACCCAGATGAGATGCGACCTCAAGCGTGATACGCGCGTGGGCGTCATTCTCTGCGACAATGAGCGCATCGCCAATCGAGGGACGGCGTTCTTGTTTGCTGCCAGTTGAGAAATGCACATCCACGACCGGCCCGATAATTTCTGTAATAATTCCGTTCATAATAAGTTTGGATTAAATCCTCCAGATTTTAGTTCATCAATAGCGGAGAAATGCGGCTCTGGTAACTCATCCCATGTAAACCACTCCCATCTTTCGCATGCATCAGGTTCGCGTAATTCCGGCTCGCCTGTGGTGCACACCCCAGCCATAAAGAGTGACACGTAATGCTTATGATTCTTTGGAAACACGTTATTAGTCACTCCAACGAACTGTAACTGCGCGACAGTAAGTCCTGTTTCCTCGTACGTCTCGCGAATGGCGCATTCTTCCCAGTTCTCACCGTATTCAAGATGACCGCCGGGGAACCACCACTCTCCTGCCCCGTGTGTACCTTTGCGCTTACCGAGTAGGACCTTCCCATCTCGGACGAGGATAGCTTCGACTGCGACTTTGGGGCGATGTTCATCCATAATCTATGTAGCAAGCGCTTCACGACCACTGATGATTTCTGAAACTTCACGCGTGATTCCTGCTTGGCGAATTCTGTTATAGAGACGAGTGAGGTCGTGCGTAACTTCTTTTGATTTATCCGAGGCATTTTTCATCGCCACCATGCGTGCAGAATGTTCGGACGCCTTCGCTTCTAGCAGAAAATGATGGAGCGAAATCGAAACGAGACGCGGCAAAAGGTATTCCAGCACCTTGCTCTCATCCGGTTCAAACGAATATGCCGCCGGTGAGGCAAGCGTGGTGAGTTCGCTCCACTTGCCTTTCACCGGAACAATATCTTTGACGAGCTGTTCGATATCCACAAGTACTAGCGGGAGTAGACGACGCACCGCAGGCATCTGTTCGAACGTCGACTTGAAATTACTATACGCAACTAATACTTCGTCATACGTCTCCCGTGTAAACTCGCGTATTAACTCTGCGGCAAGTTCTTCCATAACGGAAAGATCGATGACGTCCTGTCGATTTTCAAATGAGCGAGCGATTCGATAATCGCGCCGCGCAAAATACTCTGCACCTTTCCTCCCATAGGTATACACCGTCACATCATTGATGGACACGCCGTGTCCATCAATATATTCAGTCACTGCTCTGATGACGTTACTGTTGAGTGCTCCCGCAAGACCTTTATCGCTCGTAATAATCACCAGAGCAATTTTCTGAGAAGTCCTGACCTTCCCCAGCGGATGTCGCTCGAGATCGTTACTGCCGGAGAGTCGCGCGAGTATCGATAGTGCTGCACGGACATACGGTCTTCCCGCAAGTGCAATGCTCTGCGTTTTCCGCATTTTTGCCGCCGAGACAGCTTCCATGGCGCGCGTCACTTTGTGCGTACGTTTCGTTGCTTTTATTTTTGTCTTGATATCTTTAAGCGCCATATATCCTACGCAATAGCTGTGTGCCTCGCGATAAACGCGTCGAGCTTCTCGCGAAGTGTTTTTTCCGATTCTTCACGGATTTCTTTTGATTCGCGAATCGCAATGAGCAGACCGCCTGCTTCACGCGATAAGTATTCCTGCAATTTCGTTTCAATCGCGCCCACTTCTTCGGGCGGGAAGGTGTCAAGATAGCCGTTCGTCGCTGCAAATATAATGGCTGCCTCCATAGCAAATGGGAGGGGTACACCGCGTCCTTGGTTCAAGACTTCGGTCATACGCCGACCCGCGTCGATACGTTTCTTGGTATCGGCATCAAGGTCGGATGAGAATTGCATAAATGCTTCAAGTTCACGGAATTGCGCGAGCCCGAGTTTAATCGTGCCTGAAACTTTCTTCATGGCTTTTGTCTGCGCTGCACTACCCACGCGAGAGACGGAAATGCCGACATTGATAGCCGGGCGCTGGCCCTTATTGAAGAGATCGGCTTCAAGATATATTTGCCCGTCAGTGATTGAAATGACGTTCGTCGGAATATACGCGGAGACATCGCCCTCTTGCGTCTCAATGATAGGAAGCGCCGTGAGCGAGCCCCCGCCCTTTTCTTTAGAAAGTTTTGCTGCACGCTCGAGAAGACGCGAATGTAGATAGAAAATATCGCCCGGATACGCTTCGCGACCTGGCGGACGACGCAAAAGAAGTGACATCTGACGATAGGCAACCGCATGTTTCGAAAGATCATCGTAGACGACAAGAGCGTCCTTCCCTTGCTCCATGAAATACTCACCGATAGCCGCTCCTGCGAAAGGAGCTAGGAATTGAAGCGCGGCTGGAGCAGAGGCGGGAGCCGTCACGATGATGGTGTACTCCATGGCCCCGCGCGCGGCAAGTTCTGCAACAAGTTTTGCCGTCTTCGATTCCTTCTGACCGATAGCCACATAGATACAGATTGGGCGCGTCGCAGATGGTTCGCTTTTTTGATTAATGATCGTGTCAATCGCAATACTGGTCTTGCCAGTACCGCGATCTCCAATAATGAGCTCGCGCTGACCACGACCAATAGGGATCATTGCATCAATTGCCTTAATGCCCGTATGCAATGGGACATGCACCGGCGCCCGATCGATAACTCCATATGCTTGATGTTCAATAGGTCGTGCGACCGTTGCTTCCGCCTTACCTTTGCCGTCAACCGGCTCTCCGAGAGGATTCACGACCCGCCCAATGAGTGACTCACCGACCCGAATCGAAAGTAGACGACCTAATCCACCTTTCGGTGAAGACTCGGCGGTCAGTCGACGCACCAGCATCCCTTCATACACCTTCGATGTATCGTCGAGAATTACTGCACGCACACCATCTTCCTCAAGATTAAGAATGAGACCGTAGACGGGATTAGGATCTTTGAGAGCATCAGCAAGCGTCCGGTCAAACGTTGGATCGAAAAGTACCATCTCCGACATGACCGCATTCCTCAAACCGTCAATCTCGGCAATACCGTCACCAGTCGCACGCACGATGCCAACCTCCTCGGCGCCGGCTTCCGGTGACCATGTGGCAATCTCTTTTTCGATTCTCTCAATGATGGTTTGCATATGCTATGTAAAAATATTCTGATACATGTGCAGGAGCGCACGCTTTGCCGAGCGGTCGATAAGCGTACCGCCACTCTGCGCACGCCAGCCGTGGATGAGAGTCGGATTCACACTCGCATGCCGAACGACGATCCCTTCGCGTGTGGCGGCAATAAGCGCCGCCGCCTCCTCCTTCTTGTGAGCGACTTCCACATGCGGTCGAAGCGCGGATCGACGCGCTGCAACCTTCTTTAACTCGCGTGCAATTTGGGGAAGCATCCTCATACGTCCTGCGCTTTTTAAATGCATAATAAGCTTCGTTATTGCTGCGGACGACGCTGTCTCGTCTTCAATTTCTGCCGTAACTTCCAAGAGACGTGTATAGGTATCAATCATACTGTTTTCTTAAAATTTTCTCGGCGGCCAGGATACCGAGCCGTGCAACTTCATGCTCACTCTCACGACGAAAACGTGCTGCTATTTCTGCTGCCCGCGCTGCTGCATCATTGGTGACTGCTATTGCTCGCATTTCAGCTTCTTTCAGAAGACGCGCCTTCTCAGCCGCGGCGGATTCTCGCGCTCTCGCGACAATTTTTTCTGCCTCCTCGTCGGCAATCTTAACGCGATTCGATGCTTCATTGTCTGCCTCCGCTAGCATTTCTCCGGCACGCAGCGCATCTTCAACACCCTTTGCGACAATACGTTTACGTTCTTGCACCATCTTCAAAACCGGCTTGTAGAGGAACCACGTAAGTGCTACCGCAAGCACGCTGAAGTTCACTACCTGCGCTACGAGAAGATGCCAGTCGAGACCAAAGGTTGAAAAAAGAGCTGACATGAATTACCCGAGATCAGGTGTATTTGATGATGAAGCCTATGACCAAAGCGAAAATGGCTAGAGCTTCCGTAAAAGCGATGCCGATGAACATGTTCGTGATTATCTTCCCCGAAGCTTCTGGATTGCGGCCGATTGCCTGCAGAGCACCTGCGACCACAAGCCCGATGCCGATGCCGGGACCAATAACACCCAGCCCTACGACAAGTCCCATGCTGATTAATTTTGCTGATTCGATATCCATATGAGTTGATTATATTGTTAAATGCACCTTTTCGCCAGAGGGGACCGGCGAGGAATGCTCCTCTTCGTGCAATTCAATGGCGATCTTCGTAAAGAAGAGCGTTAGTAGCGCAAAGATTGCTGCCTGAATGAATCCCACGAAAGTTTCAAACGCAAGAAAAGGCACGGGGAGAATCATAGGGACGAAGAGCATGATGACCAGCACAAGAACTTTCCCCGCGAAGATATTGCCGAAAAGACGAAATGAAAACGAAATAAGTCGCACGAGCTCGGAGATGAGTTCGATTATCCCCACCACAAACGCAAGGGGTGATTTAAAGGTAATGAATTTCCCAGCATATTTCAATGCGCCGAGCGTAACGATACCGGCAATCTCAATGGTAAAGAAAGCGATAATCGCGAGCGCGAGCGTCATGTTGAGATCCGTAGCTCCTGGGTAGAAGAATGGAATGAACTCTGAAATGCCCTGAACGCTTGCGTGTATGCCGATGGAAGCGACAAACGGCAAGAGACCAAACCAATTTACGGATAGCACGAAAAGGAAAATCGTCATGATGACCGGAAACATGCGCTCGGCAAGACGGTCGTTCCCCAATGTGTCACGCACGAAATCGTATGGGTACGTAATCAGCAATTCCAGAATTGCCTGGAAACCAGAAGGTTTTAATGTAAGTGCGCGAGTGGCAAAAAAGGCGAAAAGTATGAGCAGTATGGAAACCGTAAGCGCCGTCAGAAAAGTATTCGTCACAGAAATAGTCCCAATATGAAAAAGCGCCAAAGGCGCCAAATGGATTGAGATCCCCTCGTGCATGTGCACATTGTAGCAGATGGCCCCAAAAGTATGCTATATACTAGGTCAGTCCCTTTAGTATTAACAGAATTACATTCACTATGGCAAATTCAGCATTATCAAAACCGCTTACACTTTCTCCTGAATTGGAGGCGGTCGTCGGCAAAGGTCCGATGCCGAGAACCGAAGTAGTCAAGCAGCTTTGGGTATACATCAAGAAGCATGATCTTCAGAATCCTAAGAACAAGCGAAACATTCTTGCTGATGACAAGTTGAAGGCAATATTCGGTGGCAAAGGCGAAGTGACGATGTTTGAGATGACGAAACTCGTTTCACCACATTTGAGTTAGACCATAGAGAGCATTTACAAAACAAAACCCGCTTAAAGCGGGTTTTGTTTTGTATACATCTTTTAGACAACTACCTGGGTGCAGTGCATGCACCGTCTTGCGGAGAGCGGAATCTCGCTCATACATTCTGGGCATTTCTTCGTCGTCGGGTCTGCCGGTGGCTCCCTGCGTGAGCGAGTGATGAGAACGTTCATCGGCTTTACCACAAAGAAGAAGACGGCGCTCGCGACCAGCACGAAGGAAATAACGGCGTTTATAAAATGACCGTACATAAACTTACTTCCATTCAGCGTGATCGCGAGTCCTCCAAAATCTGGCACCTTTGCGATTGCCGCAATGAGCGGAGTGAGTAGATCGGACACGAGTGCGCTCACAACCGTACCAAATGCAGCACCGATTACGACACCAACCGCTAGATCAACGACATTCCCGCGAAGCAAAAATTGTTTGAATTCTTGTAGCATGTGGGTAAAGTATAGCTTAATTTTTGTGGTCACAGATAATTCTTTCGCCGTCGCTCGAAACCTACGGCCCGCGGTCCGACTCCTCTCGGTCACATGTTAGTGGGGCCGCGGGTACCCGCGCGGCATTCCCCTACGGGGACTGCGATTTTCAATATCTCGAAGACTCGATCTGAAAATCGGGAGCCTACAAAAACATAGTCGCTTCGCTCGTTGTTTTTGTGACTCTATACTACCAAGCTCGAACCCCGACTTACGCCATGCCATGGCGTCGTAATACCGCTTTACTATAGGCCCTGAGTGAAGGAAGAATAACACAAGTCTTATTGTGATTATTCTCTCCAAACGAAGGGTTTATATAGGCATTTCTATATAAACCCCTTTTTATGAATCTTTTACGCAGAACATTTTACCATGTGCGTCGGAATTTTCTGAATGAGAAAATTCCGACGCGAATTACAAAGGAGAAAGACTGATCGCTCGATCAGTCTTTCTCCTTTGTAATTCGTCAAGACGCGTTGAAATCAGAAATAGCCTTCGCTATCGTATGTATAGTTTTTTTAAATCGCTCGATATCTTGCTCTAACAGCAAGAATCGGAACCCTTGAAGGGACGAATTGAAACCGGAGGAGAGTGGGACGACACACACACCCGTAGACGCCAATAGGTAGTACACGAAGCGCTTATCTGGAGAAGCCTTCGTCAAACAAAAATCAATGAACTTTTTTAAATCCTTTCGCACGGGAAGTGTTTGATACTTCTTGAGAGATCCCTGCCGGAATACACACGTCATATAAAACGCGCCGCGCGGTTTATGAACGATCATATTTGGAATTTTGGAGAGTATTGCATGTGCATACTCTGCGCGCTCTTCGTAGCGACGTGCCCGCGTCGCCAGATAGGGATAGTACCGTGCATCCCCCATCACTTTCGGTAAAACTTTTTGCGGGAGTGTTGTTGAACATACCTCGAGCATTTTTGCATCCATGATGGAGCGCGCGTAACGATCAAAATCTTTGTCCTTATCCCGATTATAGAACTCAACCCATCCACACCGCGCGCCCGGCCATGGAAATTCCTTTGAGATTCCACGCATGGCGATGCCAGGAACCATACCTACGACTGAAGCGAGTTTGCGCATACCACTTCCCTCATATGCAAGATTTGAATAAATCTCATCAGAAATAAGGAAGAGTTTGTATTTCTTAGCAAGTGCGACGATAGCTCGTATCGTTTCTTGAGGGTACACAAAACCGGTTGGATTATCCGGATTCACGATGAGAATACCGACGATATGCTTGTGCGTTCGTATTTTTTTCTCCATATCAGCAAGATCCGGTCGCCATTCATTCTCGGGATCAAGACGATACGTGATATGGGGCTTATTTGCATGAGCTGCTTCGGCAGAAGAATGTGTCGGATAAGCAGGATCAGGACCCAGTATCCGCGCCTGGGGATTCAGGTTTCGGTAGAGGTGGGAAATACCATCTCCGAGACCGTTGAAGAACAGTATGTCGTCGGGAGTTATCTGTATACCTCCCTCCAAGTTTCGTTCCCGTGCGATGTAAACACGAGTCTCATCGAGACCCTTGGTTGGTGAGTAGGCGAAGCTCATATCCTCCTTGAGGGTATCCTTGATTATTTTCTTCATCCACTCAGGAGGCACTTCCCCCTTGGCAACAGGATCACCGATATTTTCCCACACAATCGGTATACCCGAGAGCGCGACTCGCTTCGCAACCGTGACGATCTCTCGTATTTCGTATCGGAGCTTATTGGCTCCTGGATGAACAATGTTTGATCTCATAGTGGTGGAGAGTATAGCAAACAATCAAAACTCCCTTGAGGAAATTCATCAATGTGCTATATATTGTCATCAGATAGAAGATAGAGTGCTTATATCAACTTACCATTCGAGGAAGAGGAGGGCTCCACATGGAAAACATTCCACCAGATCTCATGCGAGAAAGTATCGGACTTCTCGATGAAGATTGGTTTTTCTATCAAACGACCGGACTGTGTCCTAAATGCAAATCCCAAATACTCGGGACCACTCTGGTATACGATGAGGCATGCGATAAAGTGCATATGATTACCTGTACAACTTGTGGAAAGAATGTGTACGCAAAAGGAGGACACCACCTCGAAGGAACCCTAGAAATGAGAACTTCGGATGGGACGTACGGCCCTCATGAGAGAAAGTCTCGATAATCTATATTGTATTGATTTACATCGGGGTGTGTAAGAAGCAATCGCTTCGAACACACCCCGATTTCATGTTACATACGTGCTACGAGCGTGATTGAGCGCAATCACCTACTGGATACTACCGGCATACGGCGGCCCGACACAAAACGCCTCCCTTGTGGTCAAGAATAATTTGCTCGTCGTCACTCACAAATTTTCACGACCCAGCCTCGCGGTTTTGTCTGCTGACAAAACATCGTTCCGACGCGCACAAACAAGCAAAGCCGTTTGCTTTTGCTTGCTTGTGCGCTCTGCAAGATTCGAACTTGCGACCTTCCGCGTGTGAGGCGGACGCTCTAACCAACTGAGCTAAGAGCGCGGACACGATTACCATATCAGATGCAAGGTCGGATTCCCATATACATTACGAGTATCTCGCCATGTTCGATTAAAAGTAGTTTATAGACTTTTTTACGCCACTTGGTGCTACAATCCCCACCATACCAATGTTCAAATCAAAAAAAAATTCCACCCATAAAAACGGATTCAGACGTTTTTGGAAACTCGGTATTGAAGAATTCAATACCGGGCAGTTTGATGTTAATTCTGATGGTGAACTTATTGTCCGTGAAGGAAACTACCAATACAACATCTACGATATAGTAAAAAAATACGGCACCTCGGCTGAGATAGTCTTCCCTACCATCATTGAGAATCGAGTGCGTGATCTCATTGACACTTTCAATGCCTATATAAAAATTCTCGAATATAAAGGGAAGTTCCAATATCACTATCCAATGAAAGTTAACCAAAACCGGGAATACGTTCTTCCGGCAGTCGCTGAAGGTGCGAATCTCGACGTCTCAAGCGCAAACGAGCTATATATCGTAAAACGCATGATTGAAAAAGAGCATTTCAACATGAAAATTCGTGTTACCTGCAACGGGCCTAAAACTCCACAGTATATGGATCTCATAGAAGAACTCCGCGGGAAAGGACTCCACGTTATACCAATCATTGAAGACTACAACGAGCTTGAGCGCATGAAGAAATTCAGCGGGCCCGTTGGCATCCGTGTAAGTCTGAACGTCAAAATTGATGGCCATTGGGATAAAAAATTCAATCGATTTGGATTCACTGAGGAAGAACTCCTGGAACTGGGCAAAGTACGAAATCTTTCTATCCTCCATTATCACGTCTCAAGCCAGATTGAATCAGTCAACGGCATCCTTACAGCTCTCAAGCGCGGGCTCTGGCTATACAAAGAGTTGCGGAAAAAGAACCCGGGCCTCGATACACTTGATATCGGAGGAGGCGCAGGCATCCCCTATGAAAAAAAGCGATTCTACACCGCCAAAACATTAATCCAGCGAATCATAAAAACATCTAAAGCCTATTCGGACAAATGGGAGGTCAAGCACCCGAATATCATCATCGAGTGGGGTAGGTACGTTGCTGCCCCGGCACAGATAACTATATATAAAATTCTTGCCGAAAAAAACATCGAGATGAAGTCGGGCAGAAGCTGGTATGTCATCGATGGAAGTTTTATGAACGACCTCATCGACACATGGGCGATTCATCAACGTTGGCATATCGTACCCGTCAATGCGATGCATAGCCGGAAACTGAAGAAATGCTGGCTTGCTGGCTCTTCGTGCGACAGTGACGACATTTACTCTGCTGGCGGTACCTATATTCCCCTTCCTGATATTAAACAACTTGAGGAACTGTATATAGCAGTCCTTGACACTGGCGCATACCAGGACCCTCTCGCATCGCACCACTGTCTGCTTTCAAGCCCGGTAAAACTTATCGCAAGCAACGGGGAGCTCAAAATCGCTCGGAAACGGGAACAACCTGAAGACGTCAGCAAACTCTTTGGTTGGTAATTTTGTGGTCAGGGATATTGTGAGCACCGTCGTGCTCAAAATTGCACGACCCTAGCTCGTCTGTTTTTGCTAGCGCGAAAACATGACTCCGCTTTCCACACACAGTAAAAAACCTCCACTGCTGGAGGTTTTTTACTGTGTGTGGACCCAGCCGGTTTCGAACCGGCTACCTCCTCATTGCAAATGAGGCGCTCTACCGATTGAGCTATGGGCCCGAGCGAGGACGAGAGAAACGAGGACCCTCGATTTCTTTCCCTCCGTGCGAGGATATCATATCGGTGCAAGAAATCGATATGAGTGCCCTTCTATCGATTTTAGCGCGAGCGCGCCAAATTGACCAGATGCCCTAAGAAGTCGGGAAACGGGACACCGACAGCTGAGAGAGACCTCGGCATAAGCGACTCTTTCATAAGTCCCGGGAGCGTATTAGTCTCTAAATAATACACACCCTTTGGGGAAACGATAAAATCGCTACGCGAATAGTGGCGCAGTCCCAAAGCACGATGCATAACCTTTGCAGCACGCTGCAATTCCTCCGCAGCTACACGGGAAAAATGGCCGGGACAGGCTTGACGCATTTTGCCTGAATACTTAGCGCCGTAAGATAGAATATCTCCTTCAGGCGGAATAACCTCGACCGAAGGGAGTGCATACAGCGCCTCGCCTCGCAGACCTTCAACAACACCAACGGTTGCTTCCTTCCCGCGAATATATTCCTCGATGAGGACATTCGATGCACCTTTAGCAAAAAGCTCTTCAACAGCGGCAAGCACTGGGACGTAGCCGCCGACAACCGAGACGCCTACGGAAGAACCCCAACCAACAGGCTTCACGATAACGGGCTGGGAAAAATTTTGGATGACATCGCGCACTATAGCCTCACTATCCTCAACGCGCTCAATATGACGGAACTCCGGCGTGAGTAATCCCGCCTCTTTCGCACGAGTCTTCGCCATGAGCTTATGCATCGCAAGATAAGAACCGAAAGAATCCGAGCCAGCATAAGGGACACCAAACAATTCGAGGAGTCTCTGCACTTCCCCATCTTCTCCGTATTCGCCATGGAGCCCGATGAGCGCGACATCAATCTGTCGCAATACACGCTCGGGAGAAGTCGGTTTGCCGCGCTCATGCCACTGACCACTTTTATCAATATAAATATCGCGAGCAACGTATCGATCGCTTGGAAGATTCGCAAGAATTGCGGCACCTGTTTTCAGCGAAACTTCATGCTCGCAAGATGGCCCTCCTCTAAGCACACCGACAATGGTTTGCATACGATTAGTATAACAAACACGAGACAATAATATCTACTTAGTCACGCATATTTCGAGAACGCGCCGCACGATGACGTGCAAGAGAGAATCGATGCGCTTCACTATTGGCCAACACCGCTTCCGCTTCCGTGATACTCGCGCGCTGGGCACCAATGACTTCGCGCGGGCGATGTCGCTCGTCTTTCACTACTGCAACTATAGGGATGGTGACGCCCGCATTAGCGAGTACATTCTCTGCAGCTTTTTTATGCGTCGTACCGCCATCTACTACTATCGCGGAGGGCAACTGCCACTCTGGGTGCCCAAGCCGTCGCGAAAGAACCTCTTTTAACGAAGCAATATCATCATTTTGAATGTAGGACGTACGACGTCCTACATTTTTCTTCATGCCACGGATACGGAAGGTCCTGTAGTCCTTTTTACTCGGTATACCACCGACGATGACGGTCATCACTCCGATTGCGTTCGTTCCCGAAAGATGAGCGGTGTCAAATGCTTCGATACGAATACTTCCATGTTTCCCTCGCGAGTCTTCGATACTTTCGTTCTTGATAAGCGAGACGTCTTGTATATGATCGAGCGCGAAAAGTTCGCGGCGTCGATCTCCCGCATCTTCAAACCGTTCTTCTTTGGCGGCCTGTCGCATCTCTTTCTCTAGCGTCAAGCGCAATTCCTTCCCGCGACCGCTTAAGAAAAGCATGACGTGACGTATCGTGCGGCCATACGCCTTTACTGAAAACTCCCTTGGATACTGCTTAATCTGCGTATTGAATTCTATTTTTGCCACCTGATGCTTACTCTTCGTCCCGATCGGTTTCGGCGTGTCGAAAAATGGAAAGATGCGTCGTATAAGCCGCAGACCTTGCCGCAGCTGTGCACCCGATGGAAAGGGGCCATACGATGCTTTTATTTTTTGCCCATCGCTCGCGCATTTTGTTTTGAAATCAATATCTTTTCCCCGTGCAACGAGAACTCGAGGAATCTCCTCTTCCGTAATGACGGCATACAGAAATGTCTTATCATCCTTCCCTCCACTGTTTGCTGGTGGCCGATGCAGCCGTATAAGAGCAGCCTCGCGCACCAGAGCCTCAAGCACCGTCGGTGTCGTCTCGTGAGTGATTCGATCGGCTCGTGTCACCATATCAACCAAGCGCGGGCCACGTGTTGCGATCAGATCATCGTCGAAATATGAACGGACACGATCCCGAAGGCTGGTCGCCTTCCCCACGTACAACACTTTTCTTCCCTGTTTAAAGAGATAGACCCCCGGTACGTCCGGCAAATTAAGTTTTTGTAGATCGCTTTTTTGCATGGCGTCGCAATGCTTTCGCTAGATACTCGCCCGTGTAAGAACCTTCTGTCTCTGCGACTTCTTCCGGAGTGCCTTTCGCAATTATTTTCCCGCCGCCAGTACCACCCTCGGGACCAAAGTCGATAATGTAGTCAGAACTCTTGATCACATCAAGATTGTGCTCAATGACGACAACCGTATTCCCGCGAAGCACGAGCTCCTGCAGAATTTCGATGAGCTTCCGTACATCCTCGTAATGAAGACCGACTGTCGGCTCATCAAGGAGATAAATCGTTTTCATCGTCATCGAGCGATAGAGCTCACTCGCGATTTTCACGCGCTGTGCTTCTCCACCGGAAAGGGTTGTCGCGCTTTGTCCAAGCGTCAGATATTCGAGCCCAGTCGAATTCAAACTCATCAAACGGTCGGCAATGGCAGGAATATCGCCGAAAAATTTCTCCGCCTCTTCAATAGTCATCTGAAGCACTTCGTGAATGGTCTTACCTCGAAAGGTAACCTCGAGCGTTTCTTTCATAAAACGTTTCCCCATACAAATGTCGCACGTCACATATACCGTCGGAAGGAAGTGCATCTCGACCGCGATAGAACCATTTCCTTGACATGCTTCACAACGACCACCGGGAACATTAAAGGAAAAACGTCCCGGCTTCCATCCCCGCGCGCGTGCTTCAGGAGTTGCAGCGAAGAGATCGCGTATGTGCGTGAAAGCCCCGGTATACGTGGCTGGGTTAGAGCGTGGCGTACGCCCGATGGGCGATTGATCGATAAGAACAGCACGGCCCACGTATTCTGTGCCGGTGAGTGACGAAATATGCTCGAGCTTCGCTTCGCGGCGTGCAAACCGACCGGCGATATTGCGATGTAATATATCGTACAGAAAAGTTGATTTCCCGCTTCCTGAAACACCCGTGATGCAGACGAGTTTCCCCAATGGCACGTCGATATTCTGATTTGTCAGGTTATGGAGCGTTGCGCCACGCACTTTTATATAGCCCTTCTCGCTCGTACGACGGGTTTCAGGTATTGATATCTCTTTCTCTTGCCGGAGATACGAAAGAGTTACGGAACCACTCTCATTCTCTTTCGAGGTCAGCAATTTATCCAGCCATCCAGAGGCGACAACAGTACCACCATGGACACCGGCGCCTGGACCGATATCGATAATGTAATCAGCAGAGTAAATAGTGTCTTCATCATGTTCGACGACTATGATCGTATTACCAAGCTCCTTAAGGACAAGGAGAGTTTTGATGAGACGATCATTGTCGCGCTGATGAAGTCCGATGGTGGGTTCGTCGAGCACATAGAGCGCACCGGTAAGTCCGCTGCCGAGCTGTGAAGCAAGTCGGATACGCTGCGCTTCCCCACCCGAGAGAGTCGCCGCTGAACGATTGAGAGTCAGATAATCAAGGCCAACATTCAGCATGAAGGTTAGACGACTATCGATTTCTTTCAGAATGGGCGCCGCGATATCCTTCTTCATTTCCGAAAGCTCAATAGAATCAACAAAATCCTTCGCCTCCTTGATAGAAAAATTAGTGAAATCAACGATACTTTTGCCGAGCGTCTTATCTTTTTTACTTTTTAGAAATACCCGCAACGCTTCAGGGCGCAACCGCTTCCCAACACATACGGGGCAAATTTCTTCTGAAAAAAGGGACTCGGTGCCAAGACCATGACACGCTGGACACGCACCGTAGGGCGAATTAAAAGAGAACAATCGTGGCTCTACTTCAGGGAAAGACGCACCATCGTCTGGACAAATAAATTTCGAGGAAAGGGTTTCCATCGTTCCATCGGCATGCTGGATCTTCACTAAACCGTCTGCCTGTTTGAGCGCGAGCTCGAGAGCTTCCGAGAGTCGCTCGCGAGCGCCCGCGGTTGTGCGTGCAAATTCAGAAACATAGATAGAGTCCACAACCGCATCAATACTATGCCGTTTGTTCCGATCAAGCACGATCTTCTCGCGGAGCGATTGTGATTTCCCATCGATAACCACTTTTTCATATCCCTTACTGAGAAGATCATAGAGCAGCTGGTAGTACTCGCCCTTCCTACCGACAACGACAGGAGCATAGATAGTAACTGCGGTCTTATCCACCGCTACACCCATGACCTGCGTCCCTTCGGACGCACCATTGCGGGATACATCCGTTCCTTTGCGTTTCGCATCTACGCGCGAAAATACCATCTTGATCATCTCTTCTTTTGAAAGTCTCACAATGGGCACATCGTGATGAATACAATAGGGCTGCCCAGCGCGTGCATAAAGAACACGCAAGTAATCGTAAATTTCGGTGACTGTCGCTACGGTCGAGCGCGGATTATTCGACCGACTCTTCTGATCTATCGAAATAGCTGGGGAAAGACCGGTGATCTCATCGACATCCGGCTTCGCCATCTGATTGAGAAATTGTCGTGCATACGCGGAAAGTGACTCAACATACCGTCGCTGCCCTTCGGCAAAGATGGTGTCAAATGCGAGCGAGGATTTCCCGCTTCCTGAAAGTCCGGTAATAACCGTCATGGCCCCACGCGGCATTTCAACCGAGATGTTCTTGAGATTATGGGTGCGCGCACCTTTCACCGTGAGCCAGTCGCTCCCGTGACGATGTGCACGCTCTTCAGATTTTGCCTTCTTCATAGGAATTTCCTGCCCATGGAGGGGCAGGTACGTTGTGAATATACCACTTCTGCTTCTACCAAGCGAACCGAGCGATGAATACATTACTTATGTATTCATCTGAGGTAAGCGTGGGGAGGAAGCTGTTCCTACAGCTTAGGAACCCGAAAGCGCCTTTCGCGCGCGTGGTTTCTTTTTCGGTCCATTCCCTTCCAGTTTGTAGAGCTCGTCGCGAATGAGTGCAGCGGTCTCGAAATCAAGTTGCTCTACTGCCTCTGCCATTTCCTCTCGTTTGCGTTTGATGAACACGGCGGGATCGTCTTTATACGCAAGCGTATCGAGCACCAAAAGCTCGTCAATAGTCCGCTGGTGTTCCGTGCGCATCGACGCTGCAATGTCATGAATTTCTTTCTTGATTGTCATCGGTGTAATGCCGTGCTTCTCATTGTACGCAACCTGGAGCGCGCGACGGCGATTCGTTTCGCTGATAGCTCGATCGAGAGAACCGGTCATCGTGTCGGCATAGAGAATGACTCGGCCGAGGACATTGCGCGCCGCACGACCGATAGTCTGAATGAGTGATGTCTCGCTGCGAAGGAATCCCTCTTTATCGGCGTCCAAAATGCCAACGAGCTCCACTTCGGGTAAGTCGAGACCCTCGCGCAAGAGATTCACGCCAACCAAGATATCAAATATTCCTTTACGGAAATTGGTGAGAATATCGATACGGTCTATAGTTTTTACATCTGAATGGAGGTATTCGGCCTTAATCCCCTTCTCACGCAAGAATGATGAGAGGTCTTCGGCCATCTGCTTGGTAAGTGTCGTTGCAAGGACACGCCCACCACGCTTTATGACTACCTCTGTTTCGTTGATAAAATCGGCGATTTGCCCCTTGTAACCCTTCGTCTCGCTCACCGCACGCACCGTAAGCTCGGGATCAATAAGACCCGTCGGGCGAATTATTTGTTCGACGACTTGTTCGGAGTGCTCACGTTCATACGGCCCCGGCGTTGCGCTCGTATAAATGACCTGCCCTGTGCGCTGTTCAAACTCTTCAAACCGGAGTGGGCGATTATCGCGTGCCGATGGGAGACGGAAGCCGTATTCGACAAGCGTATCTTTCCTCGATTTATCCCCCGCGTACATACCGCCTATCTGTGGGACTGTGACATGCGACTCATCAATGACCGTAAGAAAATCTTTCGGAAAATACGAAAGGAGCGTGTAGGGAGGCTCGCCCGGACTACGCCCATCGAAGTGGCGAGAGTAATTCTCAATACCGCTCGTGTACCCGAGCTCGCGAATGAGCGCGATGTCGTGGAGCGTGCGGCGCTTCAAGCGCTCAGCTTCAAGTGGCTTCTCTTCGCGTTTAAATTTTGCGAGTTGTTCCGCAAGCTCAAGCTTGATGTCTTCAATAGCGCGCAAACGCTCTTCCTCATTCGTGACGAAGTGTTTCGCTGGGAATACAAAAACAGATTTCGGTTCCGCAATTCTTGCGCGCGAAACTGGATCGAGTTGATCCAACGTCGCTACTACATCTCCGTCAAACGTAATGCGGTAAATCGAACGCTCGTTAACCGGCATGAACTCGAGCGAGTTGCCAATAGCGCGTAGTTGTCCGGGATTAAGGTCAGCAATTGTCCGTTCAAAATAAATGCCGATGAGCTTCCGAATCAACGCCGCACGATCCTCAACAGTACCCTTCTCAATCTTCACGTGAACTTTTTCATATTCCTCGGGAGAACCAAGGCCGTAGATAGCGGAGACCGAGGCGACAATAATGACGTCTTTTCTCGTAAGGAGCGCTTGTGTCGCAGCGTGACGCAGGCGGTCAATCTCGGCATTAATCATCGCCTCCTTCTCAATATAGGTATCCGAATGCGCGATATATGCCTCCGGCTGATAGTAGTCGTAATACGAAACGAAGTAATGTACCGCGTTCTCGGGAAAGAATTCGCGATATTCCTGTGCGAGCTGGGCAGCAAGTGTTTTGTTGTGCGCGAGGACAAGTGTAGGCCTATCGTATTTCGCAATCACATTCGCCACCGTAAATGTTTTTCCGCTTCCGGTGACGCCGAAAAGCGTCTGATGCCACAGACCCTTCTCAAGCCCTTTTCCAAGGTTATTTATCGCCTGCGGCTGATCGCCCGCCGGAGGAAATGGTGTATGGAGTTTGAAATTGCTCATAAAAGTGCAGTGTAGCATTTTGCGTGTTTCTATAGAAATGAAGACGCGAGCAGGTTTTTAACCTGCTCGCGGTTTATTGAGTCGGGCTACACTACTTGGGAAGCGGCTCATTTGACGGAAGAGTTTTGGCCGCCTCGGTCCAGAATTCAAGAAGAACTCTGAAGCCGACTATTGCCTGTTCGATGGTGATCAAGTGAGGACGGCCAGGCTGATTGACAAGCGCCGCACGCAACTCGACCTTAGAATTCGTCAGGTACATGATGGGAGATGCACTTTCCCTCATCTCGATGATAACGATATCATCGGTGTCTGGCTTCAAACTCACGATAAAATAACACTCGCCATCGGGAAGCACGGAAGACACATATTTCGCCGGTATGCTTAAGCCGGTTACTTCTAGTCCGAGAAGCCTGGCGGCATTGGGTCCAATGGTCGATGACACGAAGAAAGTGAGCGTGTATTCACGCAGACGTATGAATGCGTCGCCACTAAGCTCCGGACTGACGGGTGAGACATTGAATGTGGGAGTGATGCTTCGCAGCGGATCAATATGAGGATAGGTAATAGCCGCAAACGAGTGAACTGGGAACAGAGAAGCCAGAACAACGACGACAGTGATTAATGCGTTCATGATTCCCTCCAGTTACATATGGTCTTGTACGGTTGAGAAAAGAACCTGGACTCCCATCCGGATGAAAACATTCCAACGTTACTGTGTCAATATCCTCGATACTTCTCGGTAAACTCCGCACGATATTCATTGAATCGTCCCTCAAGTATCGCTTCGCGGGCACCTGCGATGAGGTTCAGAATGAAACCGACATTATGCGTTGATGCGATGACGGCGCCAAGCATCTCTCCACTCCGCAATAGATGCGACACGTACGCCCGAGTGAATGGTTCCGTGCCCTTGATGCTCATTTCCGGATCAAGTGGAGAAAACTCCGTACGATATTTTTCGTTCTTGAGATGCACAACGCCGCGCTTTGTATAGATAGAACCATGGCGACCAATCCTCGTCGCAGCGACACAATCAAAAAGGTCCATACCGCCTGCAATACCCTCAAGAATATCTCCCGGTTCGCCGATGCCAAGGAAATGTCGTGGCAATTCTTCCGGCAGTTCGCTCATAGCGGCAGCAAGAGCGCCACGCATATCTTCTTTCGAAAATGAGCCGCCGATGCCGATGCCATCGAAACCCAAACGAACGATTTCGCGTGCAGATTCTTTACGTAAGTCCTCGTGCCGACCACCCTGCACAATACCAAAAAGTGCCTGCGTTCCTACGGCATCAATATTCTGTCGATGAGCTTTAAGAGACCGCTCCGCCCAGCGATGCGTGCGATCCATCGCTTCCTTCTGGTACTCGTATGGCTCCGTCGGCGACGTACACTCGTCAAACGCAAAGAAGATATCCGCACCAAGTGCATGCTGTATCTCAACCGAACGTTCGGGAGTAAATCGATGAAGAGAACCGTCGAGATGTGATGTAAATGAAACGCCCTCATCGTCGATGACCGCGAGCTGCCCGTGCTGACTCGCGACGCCTTCGTCGTACACCGCGATCGACTCAACTTCGGGAGCATCCTCTTTCACGAACTTCGATATGGTTTTACCAAAGGCGGCGCCAAGCGAGAAGACTTGAAAACCCCCCGAATCGGTCATGGTGGGACCCTTCCATCCCATAAATTTACCGAGACCTCCGGCATCTTTCACAATTTTTTCACCCGGTTGTAGATAAAGGTGGTAGGTGTTTGCCAGCACAACTTCGGCCCCAAGTGCCGTAAGGGCACTTGGCAGAACACCCTTCACATTTGCTTTTGTGCCGACTGGCGCAAAGGCGGGCGTGTGAATGTCGCCGTGGGGCGTAGTAAGTGTCCCTGCACGACCGACATGCTTCCCTTCCGAAGTCCCCCCACGGGAGCCAATCGACCGCTTTTCTATCTTAAAACTCATTGCACTCATTACTTCACACCATAGCGTATCCACTAGCTATTGACAAGACCATAATGATGGTGTATCATCTCTTCTAGAGAGATTGCATACATTTGCCCACAAAAAACCAACACAAAGGGGGTTCGTCATGGACAAGAGATTCGGTGCGGCCATACTGATTATGGCATTCTTGACCGTCGCATGTGCGAGTCAGGGGGAACGGAGGTTAATTCCTCTTACCATGCCTGACGGTGAACAAGCCACTATTGTGGCGCACAATCAGGTATTTCCTAATTGGATGATAGATTCAGACACCTACGGCCTAAACTACATGATCGCAGGGAAACAACCCGCCGCGAAGCAATTCGCAGCGATCGAAGAAGCTGAGCGGGTCTGTCGAGAGTACACCAAAGTGGTCCACCCGCTTGATTCAGTTACGGTATTAACGGATGCGGTCATATTTGGTGCCGCTGGTGCTGCAGGTGGTGGAATCGGCTCTCTAGCTTTCCCGTTCGCCAAAGCAGCTCAGTACGCTATGTTCTCTGGAGCTTCAGGAGGAATGTTCGGGGGGGCGTATGGAGCATTAACTCTCGGAGGGAAAATTTATACCTTCGAGAATTGTGGCCGAGAGGTCTTCAGTCGGTTCCCGACGTACAAAGTGCAGGTGCTCCTTAAGAGCCCTTACTAAACGAAATGGGCAGGAAATCATATGATTTCCTGCCCATTACTTTTTTTTGGAAATCTACCTAGCTCCTTTTTTTACACTGAGTAGTTGTACTTCAAAGATGAGAGTTGAGTTCGCTGGAATCACACCCCCGACTGCCTGACTGCCATATGCGAGCGATGCAGGAATGATAAGTATACGCTTTCCTCCTTCTTTCATGCCGACGATACCTTGATCCCAACCCTTAATCACCTGTCCTGCTCCAAGATTAAAAGTGAAGCCAGTGGTGCCGTGATTTGCAGAAGCATCAAAGACGACACCCGTCGTGAGTGATCCGACATAATTCACTGTCACACTATCGCCGACTGCGGCCACAGCACCACTGCCTACGGTCTCGTCGATTACCTGGAGTTGGGTTACGGGTTCAGTAGGCATAGTGGTAGATGTTGTTTGAGTATTATTAGTAGTAGCAGCAGTAGCAGCTGAAGTAGCTGAAGTAGCAGCGGCAGTAGTAATTTCAGTGTTCACCTCGTCTGAAGAAGGTGGGGTTGCTGCCCCAAAAGGCGAGAGACCAGGGAAAATGAAGAAAATAATCACCACGACAAGAGCAAGTGCGACGGCGATACCAGTCTGAGTTGGTTGCATAAATTATGATAATTACAGTTTGATTATACTACGGGGCTTGAAAAGCCTTAAACCGCTTCACCTCCTCGGCGACTGCGGCCTTCGCGATATCTTCATGCCCAAGCACCTCACGATCGAGAAACGCTCTTAGTGCTGTTGGATCACCAGTTTCGGCAATCTTCGCGAATTCGTCTCGTTTATCTTCGGCAAGCTTGCCCATCACCGCAAGAGTCGCAGATTTAAGCGCTATCTCACCGAACTGCGCAATGAGGGCATGCTGCTCTTCGGATGGAAGATCTGTAATACCGAGATCGGTAGCGATGAGAGCAGTTACTTCATCTTGCATAGGTGGCATCATACCATGGACTATTTAACAAGTTTCGCAAATTCCTCTGGCTTTGGGGCATCCATAAATGAAGCACCGAATCCAAAGAAGCCACTCGTGCGCATCGGTTCCCCCGGAACAACCCTCCCTTCTACGAGATGAAGAGGGATGCGATATGCGCCATGATCATCCGTACTGTAAACAATTTTACCTGGATTATCGGTGAGGAATTTATAAATTGCATCCATCTTCTCTATCGACGAGCCGCCATAGGCAAATAAGTGCTCACCCGAATCTGCATATATGTGCGGCTCTATTGGGGATACGCTACCGATATCGAATTGATTTGCTGTCTCCTGATTGCTCGTAAACCAGTCAGAAATTTTTTCAGTAAAACTTTTTCCTTCCGAAGGACCGGGAGGCCATTCCCCGGTTACTCTTGGGTCATGCATAGCTCTCCTAAGGTCGTCCAATTTTTGAGCTTCTAATTCAGACATTGGATGCCCATCTATAGGGTCGAGTCCGAATTTTGCCACTTCTTCCGGTGGCGCAAAAGACGTCTCGGGTGATGATTCAGTCGCAGGAATGGCATCTGTAGTCGGGCTCGTATCTGCACTTCCACTCATCTGACTGTGGTCCGGAGTAACCGGCGCCTCTGATTGAGGAATACTGTTATCAGAGACCGGTGACCCACCCGGCATGGTATTCAAAATATTTTTTTGCTCTTCAACAATTTTTTGCATTCTTTCTACTGCTGCTTGGGCATTAGCTAATCCCCCATCGACTTCTGCTCGTGCTTCAGCTATCTCCTGGTCGAATTTTGGATCATACACATTGTACGGCTCAAGATGACCCTCGCCTCCTACTATTTCCGGTGCGGCGTCTGCAGTAGGTATTTCGGGAATCGTCTCTTCAGCAGGCGTAGGTGCGATCGTTTCAAGAGTTTCGCTACTCGGCAATACAGAATGATGTCCGAGCATGGTGCTAAGCCACTCACTATTTGCAACTGCTTTCAATCCCTCGACGCCCTCGTGTACGGCAAATATCGTAGTCCCCATATACATTGCCGCAAGCGCAGTCGCATACGTATTTTTAATAAGTTCTGATTTGCCTGCCAACCAATGATTCGGATCTGCGTCAAGTGCTTTACGTCGATTCATTGCAAAACCGATACCACCAAGCACCCGCTGACCATACAGTGCTGCACCCAATGCTCCCGAAATAATCGGTAGCGTCGCTGCAGTAAACGAGGCGCCGAGCATAAGACCTCCCGTAACAACCAATTTCGTCTTCCAATTCAGATTATTGTATCGTTCAATAACAGAACCGATAAGTTTTACGACTGTCGGTCCACGCTCTGTCGCTACCTCTTCCAACTCATCCGAACGTTTCGCAAGGTGTTCCTTTAGTATCTCGCTGCGTTCTTTGTTTCCTTCACTCTTCTTCTCACCAAAAATGAGCCGACGCAATTCCGCCTTCCATTCCTTACGTGTTGTCGGTTCCGTCATATTCTCCAACCCGTCCACAGACATATCGACGTCCAAATTTTCTAAATATTCTTTCTGTGCGTCAGTAAAAACCGAGTTTCCAGAAATTCTTTCATTTGATGATGCGGGCATGCCTCCATCTAATGAGGATACTTCCTTTTTTTGTTCTCTCCCAATCTGCTCTTCAGATTCGGACACGGACCTCCATTCGGCATCAACTACATTAGGATCTTCAACTCCTGATTCGATTTTCTGAAGCGGTTCTGAGACCCCGATACTTTTTCTTTCTTTCCGCCAGTCTTCAACGCTCATGCGAAGATTTCTCTGAAAAATTTCTAATTCTTCCGGCGAACTACCCGGCAGTTTCTTTGGTGCTTGGTATTCTTGAACGTTGGGTGCCGTAGTAATTACTTCTCCCTTACTTACTTGCTTCGGCTCGAGAGGTATTGTATTGAGCGCGTCTCTCAAAAAAGAAAGTCCCGGCGTTATATCTTTTATATCTGGACTGTTTAATTCATATGTATCATTGACATATTTTTTGAACTCATTGTACTCATTTCCTCCAAGTCTTTTGGCCGCTATTATTCCGATCTGTTCTAACCAATGATATGAAATTGCGCCCTGAGTGTTGGCGTTGGCTTTATTAAGAACGTCCATAAATTGTCTGGGATCTGGTCTTTCGTGAGCTGTCGCATCCAAAAGTTTTTGCAATTCTTCCTCATTCGGAGATTCGATAATTGTGCGCTGCTTCTCTACGGACTTCGGTAGCTCATTTGGCTGAATTTCTTGATTAACCTTAGTGTCAGAGCCTTTCGGGGCTCGCGCAATAAGTCCTTCTATTTCCGGATTATAAGAAGGTTCTAAACTTTCTTTTTTCATTCGCGGGAGCTTTTCAGACATAGATTATTTCGAGAGATAGCGCTCACGAATCATATTTTCGACTGTAGCACGGTCGCGACCGTAGGTGCGCGACGAGAGGTGAATAAGATCGTCTATTTGCGCCGGATGTGCCGCAGGCACATCCGGCGTTTTCATATCGAAAGGTTTTTGCGGCACGCCGCTCGCAAGAATCTTCACGTACGCATTGCGATTCTCTATATTTACGAAATCGAGCGCCTCGAAAACCGGAGAAAATTGTTTGGCAAAGAACTCGGCATCTTCTTCGCCCGTTCGAAAGACCGCCATGTTACCTACGTTTCCGAAGACTGCGCTACGTGTTTTCTCTTCAACTTGATTGAGAAATTGGTGCGCCATCGTCAGTGCGAGTTTGTATTTGCGCGCTTCAGAGAGAATGCCAGGAATCGAGTCGGTCGTGATGTTCTGGAACTCATCGATGTAGAGATAAAAAGGCGGATACTCTTTACGCGGATTGTCTGCGCGGGAAAGTGCCGCCATAAAAAGCTTCCCAACAATAATGAGACCAAGTAGGTTCGCATTTCGCTCGCCCAAGCGGCCTTTGGAGAGATTGATGAGAAGTATCTTTTTTGTATCCATGACCTCGCGAAATTTGAAAGAAGACTCCTGCTGTCCTACGATTGGACGAATGAAATCATTCGCTGTGAAGTCATCAAACTTATTGGTGATGTAGGGGACGATATTTTCAAGCGCAGCATCACCACCGGCTTTCGTCGCAATTTCGTTCCAAAATTGATTCACGATGGGATTCATACTCTTTGCGAGTTTCTCGTGACGAAACTCGCTGTTGGCAAGCACACGAGCGATATCGAGCATGGTTGAACCACTCGACGGATCTTCCATCACGAGCAACGTCGCATTTCGAAAATATTGTTCAAATGCCGGACCCATGCTTTCCGGAACATCACCATACAGGCGCCTGAAAATCATCAGGAGCTCATTTACGATAAACGTCTTTTGTTCGGGACGCGAAAGATCGTATTCGAGAAAGTTCAGTCCGAATGGACGCGAGAGATCTGCAGGGTCGAAATAGATTACGTCCGTATACCGCTCAGGCGGTACTGCGGCGAGAATGTCCATAATATCTGACCCGTGAGGGTCAATGAAGCAACATCCCTCGCCATTTTGTATATCTTGGACGACCATCGACTTCATCAGTCCTGTCTTACCCGTGCCAGTCTGTCCGATGATGTAGAGATGACGCAGACGATCCTCGGTACCAAGATGAATGTTTGTGGCTTGTCCGCGATAATTGTTGATACCAAGGAGCGTTCCGACCTGAGGAAGCGAGAGTGGCGCCGGAGCATGCGTGAAGCGCGCCTGCTTCAGATGTGGAGAGCTCTCGATACCAGACGGCGGGAAGTGATACATGGCGGTGAGCTCATGAAGCGACAGTGGGAGCGTATGCGAAGCATCCGGCAAGCGAAAGGAAAAATCGTTTAGCGTACTCTGAGTCTGGCGCTGATCGGCACGAATGAACTCTAAACGATTCCCTTGCGTATTTGCGAACTGATTAAACGCTGCTTCAAGCTCGCCGAGTACTTGACCGCTCGTCGATGCATCCTTTGAGGAAACAGCGAGCCGTATCGTCGCGCCGAGTATAGGCGCTGAAATTTTCTTCTCCACTTGTTCAATATGCGTCTTGTTTGCTTCAATTTGTCGCGTCTCAGCCTCTTTTGCTTTTACGACATCTTTCGGTTTATTGGAAAAAAGTGTCCGGCCGATATCGCGAGTAATTGTGCCGAGAACCGTATCGGGAATACTAAACGCCGAAGAATATTTTTCTCCTTTGCGAAGAGCTTGAAGAATTTTCTGATAATGCTTCACGTACCGTTCTGCACGTGGCTCAATAATGAACTGGAGCGCTGCACCCTCGCCTGCATGCGCTATTTTCGCGAATGCGTTTGTAATCGCATTAATCGGATCATAATCAAAATCAGTGTAATCCTTGAGAGGAAGTGCGGGATTCTCCGCAAACGTTGCCGTCGAGACGAGCGAGACCCCATTCGGAGCAAAAATATTGTAATCAGATGGTTGTGGCACGAGATGTGCATCGGGGAAGATGGCAAGAAGTTGTTTCTCAAATAAATTCCGCTTCCCGTTTGGCACCGCTGCATAGAATTGAAGCTCTGGACTGTCGGCAGGCACCGCGAGCTCAAGCGCGTAGTAGTGAGGCTCACCCGGTGTCGCATCTTCGACTGAAAGAAGACCCGCATAGAATTGTTCCATGCCTGAAATAAGCTCCTTGAGCGTCTTCGCGCGATCGTTTTTCTCCACATTTTTTGGCCCGGGAAGTGCAATCTCGTAAAGTGTCATCTTCAGTGCTTGGAAACGCGGCATTTTCTCGTCGTATCCTGGAGCGAGCAGGCCTGCGGCTACGTAACGCACGAGATACCGATGGAAATCGTCTGTGACATGCGGATCATTAAGTTTCTCGGCGACACTGAGCGCATTCTTAATCCCCTTTTCCACTATCGTCTGCTGCAAACTCTTGATAGCTTGTTCACTTCCACCGAGATGTAGTTCGGCAAGTATCTTGTCTGCAGTATTAATAATCGCAGATTCGGCCATACGATACTCGCTCGCGAGCACTTCTACTGGTGCAGCTGCATGCACGTGTATCTGTTCAGAAATAATTTTTACTCGCTCATCATTCCCCCCTCCAGCGAGCTCTGCCTCTTTACGCGCCACCTGCTCGCGCAAGTATGCAAGCTCCTGTTCTGGCGTGGACAACGTAGGTGCTGATTCCATTTGTTCTAGTATACTGCACCCGAATGCTTAACTTTCTTTTAGCATGTATACAGCTCGACCCGATTGCTATCTTGCAAACGGGAGGATATATCGGTATCGCGCTCCTTGTCTTTGCTGAGAGCGGACTTCTTATCGGCATGTTCCTTCCCGGCGATTCGGTCCTCTTTGCAGCAGGGCTCCTTGCGGAAGGTGGATTTTTCTCTATCGGACCACTCATGATGGTCGTTGTGGCCGCGGCAATACTAGGCGACTCAGTGGGATATTGGTTTGGCGCAAAGGTGGGAGGACATCTCCAGGATCGCAAAGATTCATGGTATTTCAAGCAGGACTATCTCAGACGCACTGAACGTTTTTATCAAAAGTATGGCGGGCGGGCGCTCATACTCGCACGATTTATACCCGTCGTACGAACGATGGCACCCATACTTGCCGGTGCCGGTTCCATGAGCTATAGAAAATTTCTCTCCTACAACGTCATCGGTGGAATCTTGTGGGGCGCAGGCATGACACTCTTTGGTTTCCTTCTTGGCTCGGTGATTCCGAATAGCGAGAAATACGTGGTCCCTATCTCGCTCGTAATCGTCGTCATTTCTCTTCTTCCTATCATTACCAATCTCGCCCGTGGCAAACGAGGCATTTAGTAAAAAACATAAAAATGTCCTGCGTACGATCGTACGCAGGACATGTAGTTAACATCATGCTTCTGTTTGTGTGAATAAGCGAGTAATCACACTAACTAAAAGAATATCCAGGGCTTCGCTTCCTAGGTTTGAATTTCTCAAAATACCATCCAGAACATCCAGTCGTTCTAAGTCATACGCGAGATCCGGGCTAACCGTTGGGAGTGGATGATTATCGACATTAATCGATACAAGAGTGTCTGTCAGTTTTTTCCTCAATTGCTCTTTGAATTCTCTCCCTGTAATTCCCGGCTGATCCTTCTCTCTTGCGTCATCATTTTTTATTTCTTCTATCGTTTTGAGAGGCAAATCGCTAATGAGCGAGGCAGCTATTATGCGGACTGTGTTTTGATCTTTTTCGGAAAGTTTATCCTCCTTGATAAAAGTTAAGATCTCCTTAGTGAGAGTCAAGACGAGCACGTCCCTCGGACTATCCGTAAGGAATGTTTCTGGTTCTGTCGCAGGCCAAGATAGAGACCACCCAAGAACTAACAGCAAGACGAACAGCCCAGCAATGCGCATATGGCACCTCCTCTCTGATTATAACTATAAAGTTCCAAAGTCATCTGCATTTCTTATACCACACATATTGTTTGCTATATATCAAAACACCCCATGTGGGGATTTCTCTCTTCCAAGGGGCTAGAGGCCGATCTCGTTCAGGCTCATGGTGTAAGAACTGATAAATTGCGGAAGGGCAAACGCAAGTCCAATAAGCGGCAATACAAAAAGAGCGATGGTAATAACCCCCGTCCAGAAAAGATATTTTCGCACGCTCTCAGAGGCTTGGTAAGCGCGATCCGCTTTTGCAGAAATCTCTTCGAGCTTTGCAGCGAGTTCAGGATCAATCATGGTATTGGACGGCTCCAGAGATTGAAAACCCAGTTTACGATGGAAAGCACGAGTGCGAATAGAAACGCGGACCAGAACCCAATAACCAAGAAGTCCGGCACGAGATAAGACGTAAGCATGACCAGAAGTGCATTGATGACAAGCGAGAAGAGGCCGAGCGTAAGAATAGTTACTGGAAGTGTAAGAATGAGAAGAATCGGACGGATAAATAGATTCAACGCACCAAGAACAACCGCTGCGATAATTGCTCCGGTGACGGTGACATGGATGCCAGGAACAATACGCGCAGCAATCAAAATCGCGAGAGTCGCAATGAGCCAATGAAAAAATATCTTCATGACATGATTATACCAAATGCACAACTACATACATCACGAATGCCCCAAGAAGCGTCATGCCAGTTGTGAGTGCGCGCGGATGCCGATGATGACTCTCAGGAATAAGATCACTCGCCGAAAGATAGAGAAACGTGCCAACAAAAATAGCCAGTATAAGTCCAATGTACGATTCAGGAATATGGAAAAGCAGAGTGGAGGCGGCGCCTAGAAGCGGAGCAGCAGCATCGACAAGCAGCCAATTAAGCGCTTTTTTCCAACTCCCGCCATTGCGCAACACGAGGTTTACCGTGTTAATACCATCAGAAAAGTCGTGAGTGAGTACAGCTACAGCAACGACAATACCCACGACAGCAGAGACTTGAAATGCGACACCGATTGCCATACCGTCTAAAAAACTATGCGCAGAAAGCGTGAGCGCACCGAAGAATCCGCGAGGAGCATTCACTTCATCATCTTCTTCATGCGTATGGAGAAGAATAAGCCGATCAAGGATAAGGTAGCCGAAGAAACCAAGAGCAACAAAAAGCGCAACCGTCGAAGCGCTGTGATACTCGGTGCCAAGCTCGATAGCTTCCGGCAATAGATCAAAGAGCGCAACGCCGGCAACCGCACCAGCCGAAAATCCAAGAATAAGGTGGAGCTTGTCGCGGAACCGGAGCGCAAAGGACCCGCCGACAAAAGTAGCAACGGAAGCGGCTAACGCGACATAGAGGACGGTCATTCCGAAATCATACACTACATCTTCCTATGCGATGAGTGAGGATTACAGCCGCAAAAGTTTCGGTGCTGCAAGTACCGCTTTCGGATCTTTTTTCCAATCATCGCTTACATCCGCATAGAGCTCAAGCTCGTTCCCATCAGGATCGAGTATATAAATACTATGGGTCACATTATGATCCGTCGTCCCGACTATCTTGACGCCCTTTTCTATGAGTTCAACATACGCTGCTTTCGCAGCTTCGGGACCCTCGCCAATCTTAAAACCAATATGGTAAAGACCGGGACGCATTTCGTGAGTGCGTTCAGCAACTTTTGGCTGACCGCCCACTTCAATAAGCAAAAGTTCGTGGTGGGTACGACCGCCTGAAAAAAGCGCTACAGGCCACTCGCGGGAAATTTGGTGAAATCCAAGCGTGTGCTCATAGAAATCTGCCATCCGCGTAAGATCAGTGACATAGAGCACTACGTGGCCCAACTCTTTTATTTTCATCCAGCAATAATAGCAAACACCGAGCTCTGCGATCGCGGAGCTCGGTGTTTGCCGTACTTAATAATTTACTTCAAGACTGTATCTATCGCTGCTTGGAAGTTTGCATAGGGATATGCACCTTGGATGACCTCCGTACCGATGACAAAAGATGGTGTCGCATTCACACCGACTTTCTTCGCCTCCGCCTTATCAGCATCTACGAATGCCTGATACGCAACAGTATTTGCAACCACGTCAGCGGCAATCTTTGTTGCGTCAATGCCATCGATCGTTGCGCTAAGTTTGTCGATGGATTCGGCATTGCCAAAGCCCTGATCCCCTTCCTCGTCTTGTGCGTTGTACATAGCCGTACGCCAAGCGAAGTACTGGCTTGGATACAGTTTCCACACTGACCGGTTGTATAGAGCAGCAATAGCCGAATCTTTACCAAGGAAGACAAAGTCCATAAAGACAACTTTCACTTTACCGGTATCGACATAGTTCTTAATAATGTCGGGTAGAGCCGCAGGTGTCGTAATCCCAGGAACTCCACCAACTTCAAAGGACTTGCAAAACGGACACTGGAAGTCGCTCCAGAAGGCAATAGTGACTGGGGCATTGGCCTTGCCAATAAAAGGATTGCCGGCAGTCTTCACATCCTTGATATTCACTTTCGGCGCAGTTCCGGTCCCCGTCGGTGCGGTTACAGGATGCGAGCCGTTCCAAATAACCGCGCCCGCGATGAGAACTCCGGCCACTAAAACTGCTGCTGGTAAAAATTTATTGTTTGATTCATTGGTTTCCATATAGCGGCGATGATACCATACGGCCAGACTGTACAAACAAAGGAGAAGACGTCCATGAAGATCGCAACGTTGGGTATTATCACGCGTGGGAATCAGGTTCTACTTGGCCTAAAACAGGGAGGGTCAGAAATCGGTGACGGGACGCTGAACGGCCCCGGAGGAAAGCAAGAGCCACATGAGACAATTCTCGAGTGCCTCACACGCGAGACAGCGGAGGAAGTTGGTATTGTCCTCGACCCACAACAGGTTGAGAAATTAGCGATTATCACCTTTTACGCAGCTGAGGTGCCGGACTTCCAGGTACATGTGTACCGCACAAGCAGTTTCAGCGGCGAACCCCGCGAAACTCCGAGCATGATTCCCGCATGGTACGACATTAACGCATTCCCAATTGGCCGAATGCTCGAGTCGGACCGTGCGTGGTTCCCTCTTGTTATTCGAGGTAAAAAATTCCGCGCAAACGTATTCTACCGAGAGCGTGCAAAAGGTTTTATTCGTATTGAATTTTATCCGTTTATTGATTGAATATAGTCGCGCACTTGTGCGCGACTATTATTTTTATAGACATACAACTTGACATAAATACTGATAAACGGCATCATTGTGCTCAGAAAACTCTCGGCTTCATTCACTGAACGAACCTAAGGAAGGAGGTGCTGTCATGAATGACGGCTTGGAACCACCAAAGAGAGAGAAGGTGCCTTGGAAAAATCGAGTGCTCCGAAAGTGTGCCTTACTGTTCTTCATCGTCATATTAGTTGTGGTCGCACTCGATAGATTTTTTGTGTATCTAAAAAGTTGATGCCGTCCGGCAGAGAGTATCTCTGTACGGACGGTTTCTGTTTTAATACAAAATAAATGCCCACCGGAGAACTTAAATTTCACATGATCATGGGGTAGCATAACCATATGCTACGAGATTTTAGTTACAAACTTCCAAGCAATATTGTGCGGAGCTTCCGGGGGTTCAATTTTCTGTGGCATATTCTCGCTATAATTCTTACGTATCTTCTCGTCACTTCCGGCTTTGATTGGTGGTATTCAGAATCTGTCGGCGCGACTTGGCTGTACTCATTCAGGTTCCCTGCTGCCGTTCTTGGTTTTTTTATTCCGATTATTGTACCCGTGAGTTTGTACTTTATCGGGAAGATACGAAAATCTCTCACGCTAGAGAAAACTGCGGCTGTGCTCGGGCAAGCAGCCGTGATAGGTTGGATTATTTCATCTTCCTATAAGGCATTTACGGGACGACTACACCCCGAACTTATCGCGAACATTTCAAATATTGACATCAGCAGAGACTTTAACTTTGGGTTCTTCAAGGAGGGCATATTTTGGGGCTGGCCTTCCTCACATACCGCCGTGGCATTCGCAATGGCTGCAGCGCTTATTGCACTGTACCCAAGACGCAAAGAAATAATCTTGTCTGCTACGATCTATGCGACCTATATAGGCCTTGGCGTATCCGTGAGCATTCACTGGTTTTCTGATGTCATCGCTGGCGCAATTATCGGCTCAGTCATTGGACTCGTCGTTGCAAAAAGCTACCAAGGGAAATCATCAGCGACTGTCATTTGAACTACGCAAACTTAACGCAAGTCAAGATGACCGTATGGAAACATTTTTAATGATTCCATACTAAAATCGCACCACTCCTATTCCGTGGGAAAATCAATGCCCACCAGCCTTCTGGATTTCACCTGTAAAGATAACTGGATCTGCTTCACCTGTGACATGTAGGACTCCCCACGCGCCACGATCAAGACGAGAAAGGGCATGATCAACGAGGACGTAATTTCCCGGATAATCGACACGGAACTCCACCACAGAGGCACCTCCCGCGGGAACCAGCGTCGTCTGCACACTCGGTGCTGGAGGACTTACGAGATCTCCCTCTCGAAATACATTGTCAAAGATTTCTCCAATGACGTGGAAACTGGAGATTAGATTTACTCCTCCATTGCCGACGTAGATCCTAACTGTCTCCCCAACCTTCGCGTTCATACTCTCTGCAAGTGCTCCCGTACGCCCATTAAACACTACGTACTGAGGCTTCCCGTCAAGCATAGCCTCAGCATCGAAGAGTTGCAGACCGGTGCGCCCAAGAGCTCCTGCACTATAAAATTCTCCCTGCATAACATAGAATTCGTGATCAACAGGCGACAGACCCTCTTTCGGTTCAACCAAAATCAGCCCGTACATGCCATGCGCCATATGACTGGCCACATTCGGAACGGCACAATGATACACATACATACCCGGATTGAGAGCCTTGAACGTAATCGTCTTACTTTCCCCAGGCGCAACGTTAGTCGCAGCGGCTCCTCCACCGGGCCCCGTAACCGCGTGAAGGTCTATTGAGTGGTGGTGCAGGCTTGTCGCATCATTATGAAGCGTCAATGTAACAGTGTCCCCTTCTCTCACACGAAGAAACGGTCCCGGGATAGCGCCGTCGAATGTCCAATAATTGAATGTGACACCAGGAGCCATTTCAGAGATCACTTCTTTTGCAGTCATTTCGATAACAACATTTTCGGGCTTTAAGCGATTCAACGGAGCAGGAAGGCTCGTTGGATTTCGAGCAATATTTGCGACTTTCTCAAAAGAATCAAAATGTGTAACAAACGCCCATACGTTTTTCAACGGAAGTATCGGCCCTTCTGCCGGTCCGTATGTTTTTAGGAAGAATGGGTACGCTAAGACATTTGGTAATCCATTCACAACAAAAAATGCAACGGAGACCACAGAAAGTACGCCGACAAACATTGCCGTGACTCGACGAGAATGAAGCTTCCTGAAAATGAGAAAACTGAGATACGCCACGAAAGCACACATTGCAAAGAACCCAATCGTCTGCAGTATGTACTGCCAAAGATACGGAATTGATTCGAACATGCAGAGATTATATCAGAACAGGGGAGGCTCTACTGTCGACATACTCCTGGTACTGAATTTCCGTAAACCTTTGCGACACTCCCGATAATTGGAAATTCGTTCAGCAACCAAATTCCAGAAATCTTGTGAGTGATTAAACATCTTCAAGTGACACAGCTCGTGCACGATAATGTAATCTTGAAGCAATTCGGGAAGGAAAGCGATACGGTAATGAAAGTTCAAATTGCCTTTTTTTGAACAGCTGCCCCAACGTGTCTTTTGATTCCTGATAGCGACCTTCCCCCATGAGAGAGCGTAATGCTGATTGAATTGCTCAAGTTTCTGCATGACTAACGTCCGGGCAGCCTCTTTATGTTGGAGATAGTGCTTCCGCGATCCACGAGTACTTTTGCGACGCCGCCTGACACGTACGATGCGATATCGAGTAAATAATGGGAACAATTTTAGAAATTCCTTCACAAATCAGGAGCCAAGGTAGATAGCGCTTTTTTAGAGTCCGTTTGGCAGAGTTGGCCAGCGCGACGACTCGCAGTGGTGCTCCTTAAATAATCTTTGCCGCTCACTCAATAACTCTTCCTTTGTCATATTCGGCGAGCCTGCCAGCTGTCCGCTCGCCCACTCCGTCACTCCCGTAATATATTGTTCTGCTGTTCCGTATTCATTTGGGCACCGGAAACTGCTCGAAGTGAACGTGCTCCAGACGATAGAAATACTTATCACGACGGTCGCCACAACACTCCCCCATATCAATAGGGTTTTGTTTATTTTGAAATTCATTTCACTATACTAGCGCAATTATCATCGGAAATAAAATGTCTGAGTTAGGTAAAACTTACCTAAAAATAACGGAGCCACTGTCGAATTTTAGACCAAGGATAAGTTCTCCTTTTGAGGTGAAGTGATACGTCTGTGACTCGCTAATAAGTTTAGTAAATACCGCCTCTTCTGAGGCTTCACAAGCCATAAGGGTTGACATCATATCGCCGAAAGAGACTTTGTTGTCTTTGACCGTGTAATTGCCTCCTACTCCATTGCAATCTGTGGTGGCGGAAAATCTTCCATCCTTGTCAAAGGTAATAGTAAACGCTTGCGATTTTTTCGGGGTGACTATCTTGCCATCATTGTAGACCGCACGTACCCATACCCACGTTTTCATGGACAGAGACATGCGACTCGGATCGGCTTCGCCTTCAAAATTTTGCACAACTTCGCCAAACTGCATGGTCTCGGGATCAAGTTTTAACCACATACTCTTTCCCATCGATGGACGCTCGGCAAAACTTTCTCCGGGTTTCCGGTCTGCGTAATTAACGACGACGATATTTTCCTTACCAACCTCCCTACTCATTCCAGTGGTCTGTGGAGCTATGCGATCACCCAAGAGCAATGCTTGTGAACCAACATACCCACCATTAGGCATAGCAAGTGCCGCGACGACGTAATAGAAAGTCCCGGTTCCTCCAGTACTTTGCGTCACGAGAAACACAATATCCTCTTTCCCATCCCCATTGAGGTCGTGGCGCACTTCATTGCCGAAATATCGCGTCACTATCTTTGACGCCGAGCCGGGAGCAGCTGGAATTTCAGACACCCCATTAACAAGCTTTATATGCTGCCCGTCGATGACATACTCAATACTTTTGTAGTCATTTGTCGTAGTTGACTGCTTATAGTTAGTGAAAGAAAAAAACCCAGCAATCAAGGCGAGCGCCACAAAAACATACAGTATTATTTTAGTCATAATTATCAGTATATATTATCTATAGAACTAGCTCGAAACCTCCATCAAGAGTGTGACGTTACGCGAACATTCTTGTGAACAGAACGTTCCACTTTCCTTCTGACACGCTTCGCAAGCAAGGAAGTGTAGATGGCACATATTGTCGGAACAGTTTACATACAATTCAGTCTGGGCATCACAGAGAAGACACCGTCCGATGATTTCGCGATCGCCACCGAAATCCATCGTGAGGCGTTGATCAAATGTATAGAGCGTGCCGAGATAATCTTGGCCAGGGTATTTTTCCATATATCCGTGTATACCGTTATCCAGCTGATAGACATCTTTGAATCCCTCCGTGAGAAGATACGCGGACATTTTTTCGCAGCGCACTCCGCCTGTACATACCGTGAGCACGGTCTTGTCCTTGAGCGGTTCAAGTCGCGAAATAGCCGCGGGTAGATCACGAGAGTTATCGAGTTTTGGATTTATTGAATCCTTAAAATGCCCTGACAGGAATTCGTAATCGTTTCGCATATCGACGACCACGAAGTCTTTTTTATTTTCGTACCATGCACGGAGTTCTTCGGGCCGCAGATGCCGTGCCGTCTCTTTACGCGGATCTACCGTATTCTTATCAAAGCGAGTACCTACGATTTCGTCACGTACTTTTACCGAGAGTTTTGGGAATGAATCGCCATGACTGGTACTTGTTTTGACTTGTATATCACTGAAACGCGAATCAAGTAGTAACTCATCCTTAAATGTATTCGTATTCTGAAGCGTACCTTCGAGCGTGCCATTAATACCCTCCTCCGCAACAATCACCCTGCCGGTAAGACCAAGTGCTTTCGCGCGCGTAGTCACCCAGCCCTTTAATGCTTCCGGGTTTTCGACCGTCACGTATTTATAGAAAAGCAGTACCTGATGCGTCACAATGATTACAGTATAGTACACCGCACAAAAAGGGATCAATTACCCCTTATAGGACCAATGGGGACATCCGCCAGTCTAAGGAATTAAAGAGTATTCGCGCATCGGTGAATAATTCCTGTCTCCCATCTCCCTTCAAGTATGAAGCTACCTAAGCCCATTCCCATTCAAACTGTATTCTTATTCCTTATTTTTTCTTCCTTTAAACGGAATGTAATTATTCTCGTTATAAGTGAAACTGGAAGTGGTTTATCATAAGAAAATCTAATGCAACCTTTTGAATAGCCAATTCCTAGCTTCTTAAGTTGACTTTCAAAAACCTTTACCCCGGATGGTGTTGGATAAAAACCCAAATGCCCTTTCATTGAAGCAAAGTGGATAAAATTTTTCCCATTCAGTTTTATTGTCGGCATGCCATAACTTATAGTCTCTTCTCCATTAGGAACAAGTTTCTTAACTATAAATCGTATTTCCTTCAGCTTTAAGAGAAAATCCTTTGGAAGATCTGTTATATATTCATTTATATTTTTATAAGTTTTCATACGTCTAGACCCTCCTCAGAGTCCGAACCTGCCTCAATAATACTTCAATACCTTCTTGTGCCTGCGACGGCACTGCGAAGCGAATTGAAGCTTTTTTCTAATGGATCGCTTCGCTTGGAAAAAACTTCAATTCGGCTGGGGGACTTGGAATCGCCTCGCACTGAACTCCTGCTCATGGCTGGGGGACAGGGAATCGAACCCCGATTCACGCCTTCAAAGGGCGCTGTCCTACCTTTAGACGATCCCCCAGCCCTGGGCACGAGCATACTCTATGCTAACTCATTTTTATTTTTAAGCGAACGTACTAGTTCGGATGTCCAACCAGCAATTCGTCGATTCATATCCACACTTTTTCTCACCCGAACACGGAAAACACCATGATAGTCGGCAGCATCGTTATGTCGCACATGTTTTAAGGTATGTTTTTTATAATATACTGTGATATTTTTGGGATTTATTGAAAATTGAAAGTTGCCACCCCCACCATTTCTGCACTTCAGTAGCGCGCGCCTTATGCGAGTCATGAATATAAAGACTGCAGATAAAGCCATCTCTAGCCACGGACAAAAACTGACGACACCAACCCATAAAAAGAACAATTGTGTTCTCGTCCATGTTCGTAAAGGTGACAAGTGCTCCAGGACGCCAAAGTTTCTCCTTATGCCCTTCCGCCCAATAGAGCGTTACTCCGACAAGCCAGAGAGGGTCACGCATAAGCTGCTTAACTTCTTTTCGAGCTGATACGGTAACCCGCTGAGTTCTATCAATGCGCTCTTTCCTCCGCGCCGCCCAGCCAAGTCTAACGGCATCTAATTTCTTTTGGCGAAGGCGGGTAATAAATTCTGCGGACACTTCAACTTTCCGTAACCACAAAGAGAGTGTGGATTTTGCAATTTTAATTTTCTTCGCAATCTCTCCGTATGTTTTTCCCTGCTTGCGAAGTTGAATTGCGTGCTCCTTTTCTTTTGGGAGATTTTTCATCCTGACAATCGTATCATGGACATATGCCTAGTGGCCTATATCTAACAGTTCGAATGTTGATAATTCAATTCTATCTGCAGGTATTAGTTACGTCCCGCAGACAGCCTGAAGCGCGGAGAGATCGGATTGAGTCGGAACCAGGTTACCGCTCTCGTTCTTGGCGAACATGATGGATTTGGAATCATTGTTATGGTCGAGACCAATCGCATGTCCAAACTCGTGCGCGAGTACGCGCTTGAGTTGTGCCTCACCAATGAATTCAAAAATACTGATGCGCTCCCCCGCTGAATCTCGAACGTACTTCCCCTGTTCGAAGGTATGTCCAGTATTCTGATTGTACTCTGCAGTCACGGCATTCAGCGCCGTAACACTTGTGTTGAAGCTTGCGACCCGATTATTGATCGAGTCCGCAAGTTGTTTTAGAGATTCTTGTTGCTTTGAAAGATCTCTGGCCTCGCTAGGAGTGGCTCCTCCGCGAGCATTTATAGTCTTCACGGTTTGATTGTACGCCGATTGCTCTGTAACGAATCGCGATTGCTCAGCGTCGAGAGCTGCTCGCGCACTATCCAAATCTTCTTGTTGCTGAAGAATCTTTGCGCCAAGTTTGGCACTCGCCTCACGCTCGTCATAGATAAAGCTAATTTTCAATGCCGCATTCGGGTCATAAGCAAGTAGAGTCTTCCCCATCGCTTTATTCCAGATAGCCGCAGCAACCTCAGTATCACTAATGAGTGCCGATTTCGTGATGCCAAAACGTGCGTCAACCGCACCAATGGCGTATGAGATCGGACGAGTACAGGGGCGGGAGTTTTGATATTGATAGTAGAGACCTCCACCCGCTATTGCGAGAACAATGCCGAGTACTGAAAAACGAATTATATCTCCCTTCATTCAGCAAAGAGTTCGAGAACGGCAAGCTCAAGCGGAAGTGCCGGAATAGGCGCGTAGCGAATGCGCTCGGCAGCATTAAGGAAAGCGAGCATGGTCGCGTGAGTGATTCCCTTTTCACTGGCAAATTTTTCGAGCGCAGAAAATTCGTCCGCGCCGAGCTCTTCTAAGAGCGAGGCGCGAAGATCCGCCGCATAACGAATAAGGAGCGTAGCACGGAGCGCCTCGAGCACAAGTTCCAAAAAGAGCTTCATATCTGCACCCGATTTCCCCGCTCGCTCGATGGCCGTAAGGGCCGAGCCCCGATCACCTGCGGCGAGCGCACTTATGAGCGCATGTACCTGCTCCTTCTTCGGTGTGCTAGTCGCTACCTCGACAGTCTCACGCGATAATGTTTTACCCTCGGTCGCCGCAAAAACTTTCTGCAAGACCGAAAGCGCATCGCGATACGAACCCTCAGCAAGCATCGAAATTAAATCGGCGGCATCCGGTGCTAGCGTGTATCCTTCTTTTTTCGCAACAGCCGCAGTCATTTTAGCCAGAACTGCGCGCGTCGGTTTCTTGAATTCGAACACCTGGCAACGCGACTGAACCGTCTCAGGAACTTTCTCAAGCTCGGTTGTCGCGAGAATGAAAACGGCGTACGCAGGCGGCTCCTCAAGCGTCTTCAAGAACGCGTTCCATGCGCCCTTGGAGAGCATGTGCACTTCGTCGAGGATGTACACCTTGTAGGGTGACTGAAACGGTAACGTGTACACACCCTCGGTGAGAGTGCGAATATCTTCCACACTGTTATTGCTTGCTGCATCAATTTCATACAAATCATTTTCGGTACAGCCAATAGCGCTCGCGAATATGCGCGCGACTGAGGTCTTCCCAAGACCACGTGAGCCAGCGAAGAGATACGCATGTCCAATCTTCTTAGATTTGGCCACTTCCTCAAGCGGCTTTGTGACCTGCTCCTGCCCCACGACATCCGCAAACGTGGCAGGCCGATGAATGCGATAAAGAGACTGGTGCGCCATAATCCTTTGAGTATACTTGATTTTTTCGTTTGCACCCAAACGAGCAGAAATCACGTCGGAAATCAGCAGATTTCCGACGCTGACTACATTAATAGAAAACGGCCGACTAGATTCCCTAGTCGGCCGATATTATCCACAAAGCTGCGGCGTTATTACTTTTTACCCTCAATCAATAACAAAACACGCTGGGGAGCATAGCGACCAAAAAACCGAGTTCCGGATTTCGGCCGCGAAAAATGATAAGATTTATGGATTCTTATCCAACCGGACTTTCTTTTTGTAATATTTGCCAGTCCGAGGAACCACGGTCGTACTACTTTCCACCGTTCGTCGTTAATTCCTGGGACATTTTCCGCTACTCCCCCATGCGGAGAGAAATATCGTCGGATAGCCTTGTCAACTTCTTTTTCCTCGAGATACATGAGGCGGATAATAACAGCTTTCTTTTTCGCTGGATGGATTTTGACAGAAGAGACGATTTTGATGAACAATATGAACTCCAAAAAAGTACTGTTTTGATTAGCAATCTCAACCAGAGAGATGTGGTGTTTGTTAGAATCCGTAACAGATACAGACCCACATATCTTCCTTGCGAAAAGTGCCATGTAACCTCCTTTTAGAATGTACAAGTGTCTCCTCGGGCTAGCCTACTCGCTTGCCGCATTTTTTGCAAAGACAATACCAATTGTGTCCTATAAAGAATTTTCAATATGCATTATATAAACGGCCACTTCTTAGAAGTGGCCGTTTGCACCGCTCATTCCGGGAGTACATAGGTATGCGTACGCGAATCCTCGTCCCATATAAATCCGCATTTTTTTGGCGTCACGTTGTATATGAGATGGAGCCGTTCCGCGCGCTGTGCACATTCACTAAGTGTGAGCCCTCTAGCACATTCTGAATTTCCAAATGGATGATAATTCGATTTTTCCGCGGGACATACACGCACTTCTTTTAGTCCCAGTTCGCGAGCAAATTTGACGACAGTTACATACAAGAGCTTTTCCCAATGGAGTGGGCAAAGAAATTTCTTCATGCCCTTGACACCTTGTAATTGCCGGACGAAAAGATACGTCGATTTCTTTTCGAAACCAATCGAAGCAATGGGCGTATACCCCGATGCCTCTCGTACAAACAGTACGAATCCGAATTGAGTCTCCCAATAGATTTCCGGATACACGGTACGCTGGCCAGTCTTTCGCGAGGCACAGAAATCGATTCCATAAGATCCTGGCACCTCTTGTTGAGATTCTTTTATGTGATATCTCAACGACTCGCTGAAATGTGCTCGTACTTCCCGAAGAGGGTCTATGCATACCTTTGTCCGTTCATCGAACCATTGATCAAGAATGCTGCTGATGATAAACATAGCCCCTCCTTAGTTAGTTTTTCGCCTTCTGTCTCTATTATGCTCTAGTACTACTTTTTGTCAAAAAAAATTAAATGGCCGACTAGATTCTCTAGTCGGCCATTTGTGAGAAGAATATCTCAGCTTGTTTCATCTGAATAATTCGGTGGACGGAGTTAATTTCCACCTGGATGTTCAAAAGTTTTCTGAAGACGTGCTGGTACCGTCCGTTACCTTTCTTAGGGACAATCATGCGCTTGAACTTTTGATCATAGGTAACACCGAGACTCAAAAGAATGCGTTGAAGCTCAAACTTCTCAGCATACAGTGTACGAAGGTGCGCTTGCTGTGCGAGAAGAATGTGCCTGATATTACCGAATTGCAGCCGTTCTTTCCCGTGCATGGGAAGCACCATACATAACCTCCTTTCTTAAAATGTTCAGGTGTGTCTAGAAAGAAGTTTACTGCCAAGCGAGTCGAACGACAAGTGAATATCCTCTACTCATGCTCTCTCGGCATGTTGCGCGATGACCGCAGTAAGAGTATCAGCGGAGTCTGTTGCCATAAGCTTGGCACGAAGCTCGGCAGCGCCATCGAAACCAGTAACGAACGCCTTAATATGCTTCTTGAGTATTGAAAAATTCTTGTGCGGCATGAGCTTTTCGAAATTTTGAGCAAGCTCGACAAGCGCTGCAAGCAAAAGTGCGCGCGAAGTATTACCGCTCTTACGCCCAGCAAAAACCCATGGGTTACCAAACATCGCTCGACCAAGCATCGCGCCATCACAACCCGACTCAGCAATCTTGGCTCGTGCGTCTTCAATATCCTGAACATCACCGTTACCAATGAGGAGTACTGCCGGGTTAACGCGATTACGAATTTCTACTGCCTTTTTCATGAGTTCCCAATCAGCCGGTACGAGCGACATTTCCTTTCGTGTCCGCAAATGGAGCGTAATAGCAGCCGGCGACGTTTCAAGAAGTGCAATGAGCCACTCGTCGAGTGACTCGACGGCGTAACCGATACGCGTTTTCACCGAAACCGGGAGATCACTCGCCTCCTGTGCCACTCGGATAAGTTTTGCGGCAAGCACAGGATTTTGGACGAGTGCGGCACCCGCGCCCTGCCGCTCAATGGCACGATCGGGACAACCCATATTGAGATCGACGCCATCGAAGCCAAGACTTGCGACGAGCTTCGTCGCATACGTTATCATCTCCGGCTTCGCTGAAAATATCTGTGCGAGAATTGGCCGCTCAGCAGCACTCTTCGCAAGGATACCCATGAGCGGATTTTCTTCGTCCTTCATTTCTTTAATCTCTCGCGTATGGTAGAGACCGTCCGCTGAGACAAACTCGGTCCAGAATACATCAGGCGCACCGCGTTTTGCGACCAATTGCCGAAACGCGGCATCAGTCACGTCTGCCATTGGTGCCATGACAAAAAATGGTTTCGGCAGTTGAGTCCAGAACGATCGCATTTCGCTACACTAACACCACTTTGACTATTGTGGTGACTCTATGCGTTTAAGGTAAATTTTCCCGGGGAAACGTACGTCGATGTATTTTAGGGTCGGGTCAGAGAGGTTTATTTGAGCCTTTGCGGAAATAAGTGCCGTAAAGGCGTTCTGTTCATCGCCAAGAAGATACGTGACGCGTACGCCGCTCTCGAAATAATAATCGACTTCGTCATTGCGAAGAATGATCAAGGAAATCGGTGAACCGAGTGTCGTTAGTTGACGTGCAAAGTCAAAAGCAGCAGGAAATTTCTCAGCATGAGGAAGTATCGAGCCAATGCGCTCTCCCTCAGACGCAGCAAGAGATTCGTATACCGTGAATGCATTGAGCGGCTGTATCGTGCTTGTCGCCGTATAGATAAAACCATTAGCATCAAAGAAATAGCAGTCTGAAGCAGACGACACTAAAGAACTTACCTCTACTATGTCTGGCGGAGCACCACACCAACGGGCGATAGGAACACGATTATTCGCTGTGATTGAAATGCTGGAAAATCCGTTTCTGAAAATAGAAACGGCGACGATGTCTGGATATGCCGTACTGATGTCCGCGCGGATACGCGTGGCAGAAAAAAAGAAAATCGAGTCGCGCGGAATGATGCCGAAATAACTCCCCCGCATCGATTCTTTCGCAATCGTTGCAAGTGGGACATCCGTGCCCTGCACTTCTACAACAGATATACGAACGTCTGGCTGCCAGAGTCCATATATGGCTGCGCAGAAAAATAGAAAGACGAGTATGGCCACTGCGAGCAATATGCGCTGGCGACGCAGATGGCGACGCGCTGCAAGTCCTCCAACCGACCGGGTTGGCGGACTATTGCGCGATACCGATGATACTCTTCCCGACATACGGCACGAGAGCTTCAGGCACGTTAATGGTGCCGTCTGCTTGCTGATAATTCTCTACGATGGAAACCAAAATACGCGGTGTTGGAATTGCAGTCGAATTCAACGAATGTGGGAAATGCATAACCCCCTCAGCATCACGATAACGAATATTGAGACGCCGCGTTTGAAAATCATGGAAATAGGACGCTGAACTTATTTCTCGATACGTATTCTCTCCTGGTACCCAGAGCTCTATGTCGTATTTCTTTACTTGTCCAAGTCCAAGATCACCACCGCAGTTGACGACCGTATGATAAGGAATGTTCAATAGTTCGATGAATTCCTCAGTATTGCGATTGAGCCATTCGTGGAGGCGAGCCGACTCATCATGTTCCGCCCGACACAGAACAACCTGTTCCCATTTGAAAAACTCATGCACGCGAATAAGACCATTCACGTCCTTTCCGTGCGCACCCGCTTCCCGACGGAAACAAGGGGAGAATGCGAGGAACTGCATCGGCTGCGTAGAAAGATCGACTGTCTCGTTCATGTAGTAACCCATACTTGCAACTTCTGCGGTACCGGCAAGATATTCGCCATCTTGAGTTTTGTATAAGTCTTCTTCTCCCTGCGGCAGATAACCAGTACCGAGGAATGCTTCGCGACGCACCAGGGATGGCACACTGAGCGGCAAAAGCCCTTTTGCGGAGAAATGTTTAAGCGCCAACTGCCACACGGCATTCATAAGAAGCACCCCATCGCCTTTAATGAAGTAGCCGCGGAAACCAGCGACCTTCGCCCCGCGCTCGAAATCAGCGATACCGAGTGACGTCATGAGCTCGACATGGCCCTTCGGTGTAAAAGAGAACGTCGCCGGCTCTCCCCACTTCTTTACTTCTATATTTTCGGCGTCGCTGACACCGTCCGGTACCGACATATCCGGAATATTCGGCACCGTAAGCATGAGCTTCTGCCATTCCTCCATCACGGTCTTCAGTCGCTCTTCGCTCTCGACCATGCCGTTCTTGAGCTGTTGCATCGCTTCAATTATTTTCTCGCGTTCAAAACCGCTCGCGCGCTGGATCTCATTACTTCGCCGATTTTGTTCCGAGCGCTTTGCGTCAAGCTCCTGCCGAAGAAGTTTGCGGTCATCATCCACAGCGAGCAGACGGTCGATGTCTGTATCGATATGCTTTTTTGCGGCACCCGCTTTGATAATGTCCGCGTTCTCCCGGATAAAATGGATATCAAGCATATTCTCTTTAGTATACTGCACCGATGGGTATTCGAGAACTGGAGCGCACAGAGTGGCCAAAACAATTGCTGGAGATACCGCAGTTGCCTCCGCGACTGTGGATTCGAGGCTCATTGCCTATAGCCGGGACGAAAATCCTCGCCGTCGTGGGTTCAAGGGCGATGTCACGTTATGGACAAGAAGCCTGTGAGAAACTCATTCATGGTCTCGCAGATTATCCTGTCTCTATCGTGAGCGGTCTCGCGCTTGGTGTTGATGCTTGCGCACATAAAGCAGCTCTTGTTGCTGGACTCCATACTATCGCCATACCCGGCTCGGGACTCGATGATTCTGTTATCAGCCCGCGATCGAACTTCGGGCTGGCAAAAGAAATACTCAACGCCGGAGGGGCGCTGATATCAGAACAGGAACCTATGCACAAACCGTGGCTAAAAGAGTTCCCATCGCGTAATCGATTGATGGTCGGCATGAGCGATGCGGTACTTATCGTCGAAGCAGGACAGAAATCCGGAACGCTCATCACTGCACGACTCGCGGCGGACTATAATCGTGAACTGCTCTGTATTCCCCACCGCATCGGGGATGCTCATGCTTTCGGCCCACACCTTTTTATTCGCCTCGGTGCGACACTCGTCACCGAATCACTTCATATTCTTGAAGCTCTCAAAATACCGCCACACGAGACCGTTGTGCGTGGCGGTATACCGACCGAGCTTCAAGATGCTGAACTTGAAATTTGGGGTATGCTTGAAGAGCCAAAGACGCGTGATGAGATTCTCCGCCGTGGAAGCACAGCTTCCACGGCGGGCGAATTTCTTACTGCACTTGTTGCCCTTGAGCTTCGCGGCCTTATCAAAGAAGAATTCGGCTCATGGCACCGGATATAATACGAACATATGAAAATTTATTCTTGGAATATGCTTTTTCGAAATCGTGAACTCGATCGCGCGTTTCAATTCATCTCAGAGACTGATTTCGATATCTTCTGCTTGCAGGAAGTGCCCGAAGAATTTCTTAAACGATTACAGACACTCTCTTGTTTTATCGCATTTCGCACGGAGCGAGAACTTCTCTATAAAAAAGGACTCTTGCATAACTATATTGTTATCCTTTCGAAACATATAATAACTAGTGATGGGGAAATCCCCCATCCGGATTATTTGTCACTTCTACCATTGCGAACACGACTCTTCATGCAATTCATGCCGTTTGAATTATTCGCGCGCGTGCGCGATCGTAGAAGCCTATGTGTCGATATAGCCGTACATGGCGTGTCGATGCAAGTATTCAATCTGCATCTTATCCTTGCGCGACCTGCGTGGCGTCTCAAAGAATTTGAGGCAGCGATGACTAAGCACGACACTTCTCGACCTATTATAGTCTGCGGTGATTTTAATATTCTTGAATCTCCGAAAATTTCGATTTTGAATTGGTTGCTCAGCGGACACATGAGTGACGCCCTTCTCTGGACACGTGAGCGAAATCGCATTGAAAAATATTTTGCTACTCACGGGCTTACCAATCCACTACACGGTAAAAACACCCACCCACTTTCCCGTTCGCAGCTCGACCATATTCTCGTTTCTCATTCGTTTTCAATCAAAAACGCGGAGGTTCTGACCGATCGAATTGGCTCCGATCATCGCCTGATACGAGTGGAAGTCGCTTGACCGTATATAGGTATACGCGCTATGAGTGAACATGTGACCAAACGATTACTTATTGTTGAATCGCCTACAAAAGCGAGAACTATTGGAAATTATCTAGGTAAGGACTATACCGTCCTTGCCTCTGTTGGACATGTGCGTGACTTGCCTAAGTCCAATAAGGACGCTGTCGATATCGAAGGCGGATTCATCCCGAGATATGTCATTCCTGCTGAGAAGCGAGAAATAATTGAGAAAATCCAACATGCCGCAATAAAAGCCGACGAGATCTACCTCGCAACCGACCCCGACCGTGAAGGTGAGGCGATCGCGTGGCACATCAAAGAAGTTGCGGGACTGAAGAAGCCAAAGCGCGTCGTTTTCCACGAGATCACTAAAGCTGCAATCGAAGAAGCAATCGCGCATCCGCGACGAATTGATGAGAATCTGCGCCAAGCGCAGGAGGCGCGACGGGTCCTCGACCGCATCGTTGGTTACGATCTCTCCGGACTTATTTGGAAGAAGGTTCGTTATGGACTCTCAGCCGGACGTGTTCAATCACCAGCACTCCGCATCCTTGCAGAACGAGAGCGCGAAATTAAATCTTTCATACCAATAACGTATTTCGTACTCTCAGCACTTTTTAAATCGAAAGCAGGCGATATCGCTACCGTGTGCGTAGAAGAACCCGCAACAAAAGAGGCGGCGGAGCGCATTGTACAGGCCGGCAGGGGTGCTTCGTGGAGCGTCGCAAGCGTTACGGAAAAAGCCGAAGAGCGTAATCCTCGACCACCGTTCACAACGTCAACGTTGCAACAAACCGCATCGACACGCCTCGGCTTTGCACCATCGAGAACCATGCGTGCAGCGCAGAAGCTCTACGAGGCAGGACACATTACCTACATGCGTACCGACTCAGTAAACCTCGGGGCAGAAGCAGTCGCAAAGATGGCCAGCATTATCGAAAAAGATTTCGGCAAAGAATATCTTGAGGTACGCGCATACAAAACAACGAGTAAGAACGCGCAAGAAGCTCACGAGGCTGTCCGTCCTACCGACCCCTCGCACACTCGCGCGGGTGCCACACCGGACGAGGTGGAATTGTACGAACTCATCCGGACACGTGCACTCGCCTCGCAGATGTCTGCGGCACGCATCATGCGCACAAACGTCGCCGCAAAAGCGGACGCCGTTATTCCTCTTTTTACAGCGAACGGTTCGCGCATGCTTTTCCCGGGATGGCTCGCACTCGATACATCAGCGAGGGGTGAAGACGTTGAACTGCCAAAACTTGCAGCTGATGATGTGCTCACTCTCCTCTCGCTTGCAAGCGAAGAAAAACAGACTGAACCACCGAATCGCTACACTGAGGCGGGCCTTATTAAAGAGCTCGAAAAACGCGGTATCGGCCGTCCTTCAACCTATGCATCCATCATGAAAACCATTCAGGATCGCGGCTATGTCGAGAAGCTCGGTCGCGCCCTGAAGCCAACCGCGACTGGTATGGTCGTCTCCGGATGGCTTGAAGAAAATTTTCCTGAATATGTGAGCGACACCTTTACTGCAGAGATGGAAGACGAGCTCGATGAAATAGCGCGCGGTGAACGCGGCTATACCGAGACGCTTAAGGAATTTTACGGCCCGTTCGAAAAGGCCGTACGAGCGAAAGACAAACTTCCGAAAGCAACATCACTTGGAGATGCTCCGGCCGAATTCCCTTGTCCTCTTTGCGGGAGTCCTATGGAATTCAAGCTTGGCCGCGGTGGTATTTTCATGAGCTGCAAAAAATATCCTGATTGCCTCGGGGCACGTACAGAAGAAGGCACTGAGCTCAAGAGTGACACGCCTATCGGACTCGATCCAAAAACTAGCATGCCCATTTTTATTAAGACCGGACGTTTCGGACCCTATGTGGAAATGGAGCTTCCACCAGATGAAAACGCTAAAGAAAAAGAAGCTGAGGAGGCAAAAGTAAAAGGGAAAAAGAAACGCGGCAAAGGCCGCGTGAAGAAAGCCGCCAAGCGCGCAAGTATTCCGGCCGGTACCGATCTCGCGCAAGTAACGCTTGCTGATGCGATCAAGTATCTTTCGCTGCCACGCGAGCTTGGGATGCACCCTTCAACCGGCAAGGCTGTATTCGCCTCAACCGGACGCTTTGGGCCTTATGTAGGCAGTGATGGTGAGTTCCGCTCTCTCAAGGTCATTGTGGGCGATCCCTATACTCTCACACTCGACAAAGCTCTTGCCCTTTTAGCCGAACCCAAAAAACTGCCGAGAGGCGTCGAAATCGCAAAAGAAATTGGTAAACACCCACGCACGGGGAAAAATCTTGTGCTGTACAAATCGAAACAGGGACTCTTCCTCAAGAAAGGTCTCCGTCGTATCTACCTACCCGAAGCTACGAAACCAAATTCATTTACACCAGAAGAAGCAGCTGAGTATCTGAAATAAAGTTTAGTGGGAAAAACGACGGCGGTGTATGATGTCCTCAATGACGCCCGTCAAAGAGATCATTGGCGAAATGTCGGATGCCTCGCCCGAGGATATCGCCTTCGTGACGAAGGCATATGAGTTCTCCAAAAAAGCGCACGAGGGTCAGATCCGCTATTCGGGTGAGCCCTATTTCGTACATGCCGCAGCCACGGCAAAAATTCTTGCCGAATACAACATGGACGCAACCACCATTGCCGCTGGCCTCCTTCATGATGCTGTCGAAGACGCACGTGCTTCGCGCGAAGAAATTGAAAAAGAGTTCGGAAATGAGTTGCTTTTCATTGTCGATGGCGTAACCAAACTCGGGACCCATAAATACCACGGTGCTGAGCGCCATGCGGAAAGTCTTCGTCGACTCTTGGTGGCAACCGCGAGCGACATTCGCGTACTTATCGTGAAGCTCGCTGATCGCTTCCACAACATGCAAACCTTGGAGCATGTGCCAGAACACAAACGCTGCCGAATTGCACTTGAAACGCTTGAAATTTATGCCCCTATCGCTGACCGACTTGGTATGGGTAAGATGAAACGAGATCTTGAGGATCTTGCATTCCCCTACGTCGACCCTGACGCCGCAAATCACACTGCCGAGGTGCGAAAATTAAAGACACAAGAGACGGAGGACGGCCTGGCTAAGGTGCAGAAGGAAATTGAGAGTGAACTTGCAAAAAAGAATTTCACAACACTTCGCACCGATATCCGTATGAAAGGACTCTGGAGTCTGCACCAAAAACTAAATAGGAAGCATGATGATATCAACCTCATCCATGACATCGCTGCTCTCCGTATAGTCGTTCCAACTATTGAGGAATGCTATACGACACTCGGTATCGTACACGCGCTCTATAAGCCACTACCAGGCGAATTTAAAGACTATATCGCCTTCCCCAAGCCTAACGGCTATCAATCGCTTCATACGACGGTCGTGACGCCAAATGCGGGCATCGTCGAAATCCAAATTCGCACCGAAGAAATGCACCGAAGCGCTCAATTCGGTATTGCATCACACATGACGTATAAACAATTAGGCAAAGAGATTGAGCAACTCGACAAACAGGTTCAGAAGAGTAGATTTTCATCTCTGTCTTTTACATGGATCCGCTCACTCATCCCCTCGCTTATGAAAGTCACAAAAAAGGAGGAAGGGGCTGGAGGAATAAAAGGTGTCACGAAGGCACCGGTGTGGCTCACCGAGCTCGCTGAGGCGCATACAGAAGTCGCCGGTTCTAAAGAATTCGTAGACGGGCTTAAAGAAGATTTTTTCTCACACCGTGTGTTCGTATTTACTCCAAATGGAGATGTCATTGACCTGCCCGCGGCGTCAACGCCGATTGATTTCGCCTATGCGATACATAGCGATCTTGGGGACCATCTTCAAGGTGCAAAAGTAAATGGTAAACTTGTCCCTTTTGAAACGATACTTGGCAACGGCGAGGTCGTCGAAATACTGAGACGCGACTCTGCACACCCCTCGGTCAAATGGCTCGACATAGCGCGAACATCACTCGCTCGACGACATATCCGCGCAGCCCTCGGTATGAATGAGCCCGCTAAACCGCCCGAGGAAAAGAAGCGGCGCGTGCGAAAAACGAAATAGGGAGCAAGGGATTTTAAACCGAAAAATTGCTTACTGAGTAGAGTTCATCTTCCGAAGGCTCTTCAGGTGCCGCAAGTGCAATTGGGTCATTTGGAAGTTGTGTGGTATTCGGAAATTCGATCATCGATGTGTTCGCCTCAGCCAAAATCTCTGGAGAGGATATATTTGACTCTTGTTGTGCGGAACGGACCGCAAGAGAGGCAGCAAGAACGGAAAGATCTTCTGGGGAAAAGAAATCGATAAGCAGACGGCCTCCTTCGGCGTTGGTTTCAATAATGACGCGCGTGCCGAGCGTCTCGGTCAAAGATTTCTCCAGCTCGACCATTTCAATCGACTTTCGGTGATGGGTGCGCACTCGTTCTTGCGCAATAGATCGGGCGATGCGCTCGGCGGCGCGGACCGGGAGGCGTTTTAAAATAATTTCCTTAAAAAGAGTCTCGCGTTCTTCGGGACGACTATTGAGCGCCAGGAGCGGCCGCGCATGACCCTCACTGATTTCTTTCTCCACAATAGCGTTTTGCATGTGCTCGGGCAGCGTAAGAAGACGAAGACTATTCGAGACGTATTCGCGACTCTTGCCAATCTTCGCTGCGGTCTCGGCGTGCGAGATACCAAATTCTTCAATGAGCTTCTGAAGTGCTTTGGCGCGATCAATAGCATTTAAATCTTCTCGTTGGAGATTCTCGATGATTGCAAGCTCAAGTTTCGTAAGATTGCTTTCGCCATGACGAATGACCACGGGTATCTGCTTCAAACCCGCGAGTTTACTCGCCCGCAAACGCCGTTCACCTGCAATGAGCTCATATATGCTCTCGAGACCACCTTCAGGTTTCTCGACATCGGTTCTACTAACGACTAGCGGCTGCAACACGCCATACTGGCGAATACTCTCCGCAAGCGAAATGAGTCCTGTCTCGGTAAACTCTCTCCGTGGCTGGTACGGATTCGGTATAATGCGATCGACATCAATCCAGAAAACCGAATCGTACTTGGTGGGAATATAGCGCGCATCATCATTCATTTGTGCAATTCTAACATGATGAAAATATGATTGCGAAATGGTACTGTGCACTCTATCGCCGGGGTGGCGGAATTGGTAGACGCAACGGATTCAAAACCCGTCGTCGCAAGACATGAGAGTTCGAGTCTCTCCCCCGGCACAGATTGAGCAGAGCGAATATGTGTCGGGGGAGCATGACGCCTGCGCGTCATGCATGAGAGACTCGAAAGGTACAGGCATGTCGCGGAGCGACGCCGAACCGGGGTCGCGTATACGTATGAGCGAAGCGAATTAGTAAAACGTGACCGAGCCTCCCCCGGCACCAGAAAAGAAATTTGACATAAATATAATCGATGATATACTAGAACGCGGATGAAGTAATTAAACTACCTACAATAAAAGGAGGTCCTTACATGCCAGAAGTACTCGCCAGAAAAAGTACTCCCCTTCGTTCGGGATATTCCATCTGTTTTAATCCAAAGAATCAGTGTTTGTGGCTGTTTGATGAAAATGGGGTAATCATACGCTGGGAGAACAGCGATGATAAAAAGATAGTTGAATTCATCAAATCTAACAACGAATTTGCAGATCTCGCGCGACTACTTGGAGAAATGTTTGGACTTCGAATTAAAAAAGCGCATATGCTAACAGGATATAGCTTTGAATATTTCTGAGCATTAGCGCCAAAGGCCCTCGCATGGATATCCATGCGAGGGCCTTTTCTTAATGATGCAGAACTAACGTTCTAGGTGGAATCTACAACTTCCCCACTAGGTCTAGCCCCGGCTCAAGAGTATCGTCACCCGGTTCCCAAGAAGCAGGACAGACTTGACCCTTATGAGTCTCGACATACTGTGCAGCCTGGAGCTTCCTTAATGTCTCCGAACCTTTGCGACCAATAGAATTATCGTTCACCTCCATCGAACGCAGTGTCCCGGAAGGATCGATGATAAACGTACCGCGAAGCGCGAGACCTTCGTCTGTAGTAAGTGCTGCTTCGCCGCCTTCGATAAGGACCCCGAATGCGGAGGAGATCTTGCCGGAAGGATCCGCCGCCATCGGATACGCAATCTCCTTTATGCCGGGAGACACATCGTGCCACGCTTTGTGAGTATGCACCGTGTCGGTCGATACCGAAATAATTTCAGCATTGAGTTCTAAGAACTTCGGATACAACTTTGCAAGCTCCTCGAGCTCTGTCGGGCAGACGAAGGTAAAGTCCGCCGGATAGAACACCAACACGGTCCACTTCCCCCTCAGTTTTGAGAGACTCATCGTCTTGATAGCGCCCTCATGAAAGACCTCAAATTCAAAATCCGGCACCGTCGTACCTACTTTTATCTGCGAAATATAGTCTTGCACCAAGTCATGGAACTCACCGCAATGTTCGCAATAGTTGCTTTTGGTATCTTTCATATTTTTTGATTACGCTTGCACCATGATACCATCGCTCGCAGTGCAAAGACAAATTCTACTCATTATGGGGCCTACCGCCTCAGGGAAATCCTCACAAGCAGTTGAGGAGGCTCTCGCACGCAGCGGTGAAATTATTTCCGTCGATTCACGACAGGTGTATCGCGGACTTGATATCGGTACCGAGAAAATCTCGCGTGAGGAAATGCGCGGCATACCTCATCATCTCATCGATATGCTCAACCCAGAAGCAACCTATTCTGCGGGAGATTTTGTCGGTGATGCGACACGACTTATCGAAGAAATTTCGGCTCGAGGAAAGCTCCCGATTCTCGTCGGCGGAACGCATTTTTATTTCAATGCGCTGCTCCATGGCCTCCCGACAGGAGTGGACGCGAACCCCAAGCTGCGCGAGGAACTTGAAAAACTCACTACCGAAGAATTATATACGCGCGTCCGCTTCGCGGACGCGCGTCGTGCTGTCGAGCTCGACCCGCAAAATCGCCGCCGGCTCATCCGTGCACTTGAAATTATCGAGGCGAAAGGGGAAGTTCCTATGCGCACGAAGCCCGTGTCCGCATACGCGGTCGAGTGGATTGTTATTGACCCAACAAAAGAAGAATTGCGTACAAGAATCGACGCGCGACTTGCCACCGCTCTTGCACGAGGACTTATTGATGAGATACGCCGCGTGCGTGATGCGGTCGGCGACGAGCGTCTGAACGAACTTGGTCTTGAATACAAAATGGTAGGTGAATTTTTACGTGGGGAACGAACCGAAACATCGCTCCTCCCTGCTCTGTCGGCAAAACTCTGGCAGTATGCCCGTCGCCAGAAGGCCTGGCTGCGTAAACTTAAAGACGAATCGAACGTGTGAAATTAGTTACACTCACAATTCGATAACATACCAACACTTATATGTATGTGGCCACCTTCATCATTGATGAATGCTCCCGAGTTGCATGCCATCGCTGCCGCCGAAAGTGCTTGTTTGTTTTGCTGATCACCGAAATCAACCGCGTAGGAACTCCCGATACAACTCCTGCCGCCGTAGTGGCAAGATTTGACCTCGTGCGCGCAACCAGCTGCGGTTCCACCCGCCGCGCACTGTGCAAATGTTTTCGAACCGCTGGCTATCACACTATCAGAAATGGAAGAGATTCTGCCAACGCCTGCCGGCACTTTTGCGACCATACAGGACAACAATGAATTGAGTGCTCCTGATTCGGTAATCACTTGTGCATCTATCCCCGGATCAAACGTGAACTTGCCTTGCACAGCTCCAGGAATAAGACCAGGCGTCGTGACCGCTTGATTTAATGTATCTCCGGGCAGTGCCCCCTTTTGAGGAAGGCATGCTGGAGCATTGTGTGAACCGATGATGTCCGCCCATGCTTTCAAGCCATTCGCTTGAGTTGGATTATAAAGCACCGCCATAATTGCAGCGACAATCATCCAGCCAGCTAGTGAAATGACAAGACCAATGATGGTGTTCCAGAGAACTTTTTTTGCCTTTTGAATATCTCCAGAGGATGTCGGATTTACCACCATGAGGAATCCTGCGTAGCCAATCATGATCGGCGCGACAAATACAATAGCAATAGTGATAGAAAAACTAATGATGTTATTGATAACTACAAGTACCATGCCCCAGCCTGCAGGACACACTGATTGATTATCTCCTTGCGGAATAATCGGACCAAAAAATGGTATTGCTGACGCGTGCGCAGCCAGAGGTAGCAGTGCGATTGAACTCACTATAAAAAAGAGTGCCAATAGAGAAATGCGAGAACGCATGCATATATCATACCGCGCGAGACTCTGCGCCACGCGGCTTTTCCCCCACACGGTTTTTTGCCTTCTAACAAACCCGCGAACCCTCCTCCATCGCCTTTGCTCAGTCTGACCTTGCGAAGCCCCAGGTATTCGCTTCTCACCCTCTATCTGCTATCTTTCCTAGTACGGGTCCATCGTATAATGGTAGTACATCGGTCTCCAAAACCGACAGCCCAGGTCCGATTCCTGGTGGGCCCGCAGCGAACATAGTGAGCGAGGAGTCCAACAGGAATCGGACCGCGGGCCGCAGCACCCGAGGAGGGTGCGAAGGTCTCGAGCCTAGCAAGGCGAGAGGCGATTCCTGGTGGGCCCGCCGAAGATATTAAAAAACTTACGCATTAACATCTGACTCCACCGTACGTACTTCCTTGTGCGCCGATTTACCCTCATTATCTACTTGATAGAGCACTACCGCACCGAAGAGCATCTCGAGATTGCGTGCTTCATCTTTCGAAATCGATTCAATATATACCATGAGCGCGCGCAAAGCATTCCCATGCGAAACAATAAGCACACTCTTTCCAGTCTGTAAAAGCGGCACGACCGTACTACAGTAAAATGGCACTACTCGCTCGTAGACCTGTCTAAGTGTCTCGCCATGAGGAATGGGGTAGTCCCAGTCGCGACGCATATGTTCGAAAACTTCCTCCCCAAGAATCTCCTTCATCTCCCACTTGTTTTTCCCTGTGTAATCGCCGTAGTCACGCTCGTTCAGCATCGGTACACGCTCTGTCGGCACGTTTTGTAGCCCCAAATTTCCCAGCATAGACGAGAGTGTCTCGCTTGAACGAACTTGTGTGGAAGCGAATGCATTGTCGATGCGTACCCCTTGAAGCAAGGCTCCCATCTCACTCGACTTCAAGAATCCATATTCGGTAAGGTGCACATCGCGCGTGCCGGTCCACAGACCTTTTTTGTTCCATTCCGATTCGTGGTGTCGCGCGATGATAAGAGTACCAGGGAGTGTCATAGCATATGCAAATGTTCTTCAATCTCGATCAGGCGATCATATTTCACCACGCGTTCTTTTTTCGTTGGTGCACCGGCCTTAATGTAATCGCACGAAAGGCCGACGGCGAAGTCCGATATGAACGTGTCCATGGTTTCCCCCGAACGATGCGAGGCAAAGAGTTTCCATCCTGCATTTCGCGCTGCCCGAACTGCTTCGATAGTCTCGGTCACTGTGCCGATTTGATTTGGCTTAATGATACATGCATTGGCAGCCTTCTTTTCTGCTGCCATGCTTATACGCTCTACGTTGGTCACGGTAAGATCATCCCCGACAATAGACAGAGTTCCGCCAAGCGACTTCTGAAGTGCTACAAATCCATCCCAGTCATCTTCTGCAAACCCGTCTTCAATTGAAATGATCGGGTATTTCTTCGCCGAGGCGGCGTACCATTCGAGCATCTGCTCCCTGCCTATTACCTGCTCTTTCCCGCCCGCTTTTAACACGTAACTTCCGTCTTTGTAAAAACTGCTTGCCGCAATATCGAGTGCGATTCGTATCTGTTTAGTCGTATACCCAGCTTGCGATATGGCGGACACCAACAATTCGAGAGCTTCGTCATTCCCGCTGAGCGCGGGTGCGAATCCTCCTTCATCGCCCATCGAGGTACTACTGCCCTTCTGCTCCAATAACGACTTCAATATCGACATACACTTCTCTGCTGCGACAACGCGTTCGCGCACACTCTGGAATCCAATCGGTGCAAGCATGCACTCTTGAATATCAATGCCGTAACGTGCGTGTTTGCCCCCGTTGAGGATGTTAAAGAGCGGTTGCGGTATGGAAAAAGCTTTTCTGTTGTCGAGAGCGCCGAGATACGCGTAGAGCTCTATACCATGTTCCTTAGCTTGCGCCCGTGCAAAAGCGACTGAGACCGGCAAGATGGCATTCGCTCCGAGCCGGCTCTTATTCGGTGTGCCATCAAATTCACATAAGAAGGTATCGAGATTCTGTTGGTCGAATTCTTTTCCGACGACAGCCGCTGCTACGGTTTCGTTCACATGCGTAATCGCTTCCGATACACCACGTGTCGCTCCACCACCATCACGCAGTTCATGCGCCTCATATGCTCCGACACTTGCGCCTGACGGCACCGATGCTGATCCTTTCCCTTGCAGAGTCTCGAGCTCGACTTCTACCGTCGGATTGCCACGCGAGTCAAAAATTTCCCGAGCCCTAATCCCTTGTATTGTTGCCATACAGTGTCTGTAGTTTGTTTATCACGATACCACGGAAGCAACTGCTCTGAGTCTAAGTTACGTCTTCTCGAAATCCCTGTCTCAGGACCACTTGTTAAAAACCGCCTTCTCGGCGGTTTTTAATTATCTCTTTGCCTCTTTAAAAGTAACGCGTTTGCGCAACGTCGGATCGAACTTTTGGAGTTCGATCTTGCGCTCGGTGGTCTTTCTATTCTTGCGAGTCCAGATAACATGGTTGGACTTCGTGGACTTGAGCCTAAGTAGGCGGTCTTGTGACATGCGTAAAATGTAACAGATTCGTCATTATGTCGCAAGCAAAGCAGGAACGCTCTACACTGTGGCTGATACGGAACTCGAGTGCGCCTTCCGCGACGCACGCTTTTTTACTTCAAAATGGGGCTCATCGTTCTTGATAGTGATAGTCACGGTACCGCCCTCCATCACCCCATGGTCAACCATCATCGATGCGAGAGGGGTGAGTATCTTATCCTGGATTGTGCGGCGGAGTGGACGGGCACCATATTGAGGATTATAACCCTTGTCGGCAAGCCATGAATGTACTTGGGGATCAATCGCGAGCGCAATGCGCTTTTGCGTGAGTCGTTTCATAACCTCTTCAACTTGCGTATCGACAATCTTGGCAAGTGCCTCCTTTGCGAGCACATCGAAAATAATAATGTCATCAAGACGATTAAGAAATTCGGGGCGGAAGTGCTCTTTGAGTGCACTCATAACTCTTTCTTTTGTCTCTTCGTAACGAGTTGCATCTGTAGCACCTGCGGTACCGAAGCCGATATGCGCAAGTCGGTCGATGAATTCCCCACCAATATTACTGGTCAATACGATGATCGTGTTCTTAAAGTTGACTTTACGTCCTTTGCTGTCGGTCAGATGACCAGAATCAAGCACTTGAAGAAGAATATTGAACACTTCCGGATGAGCCTTCTCGATTTCGTCGAAGAGTACCACCGCATATGGACGATGTCGAATACGTTCGGTCAGTGAGCCTGCCTCTTCATAGCCTACATAACCTGGTGGCGCACCAATAAGCTTCGCAACTGAGTGCTTCTCCATAAACTCACTCATATCCACGCGTACAAGAGCATCAGTATCATTAAACATGAACTCCGCGAGCTTTTTTGAAAGCTCAGTCTTCCCCACGCCAGTGGGACCGAGGAAGAGGAACGAGCCTATCGGGCGATTAGGATCACTAATGCCTACCCGTGAGCGTTTTACAGCATCAGTGACCTTCTTCACGGCGATATCTTGGCCGATAACACTCCGCTTGAGAGCTTCTTCCATGCGCGAAAGTTTTGTGACCTCTTCTTCGAGCATGCGTGCAACCGGAATACCGGTCCAACGAGCGACGACGCCTGCAATATCTTGTTCCGTCACTTCCTCATTCAATACACGTCGCGACTTCTGCAACGTCTTTAGACGCTTCAATTTCGTCTCAAGATCTTTCTGAATATGCGGAATACGCCCGTACCGAATTTCCGCGACCGTGCCAAGATCGGCCGCAGCCTCGGCATTGTCCGCCTGTATCTTCAACGCTTCAAGTTCAGTCTTGGCAGCACGAATACCGACCAACACCTCTTTCTCGTTCTTCCACTTGAGTTCAAGCTCACTGGTTTTCTCTTTCAAATCAGCAACTTCTTTGTCGATGACCTTAATGCGCTCTTTAATTTCTTTGGCGTGTTCACCTTCCAAATCTTTTTGGAGCGCCTGACGCTCGATCTCAAGGCGACGAATCTTACGATCGGTTTCTTCCAAGAGCGGAGGCTTATTTTCAAGCGCGATGCGGAGCCCCGATGCAGCTTCATCGATAAGATCAATGGCCTTGTCAGGTAGGAAGCGGTCGCTGATATAACGCGACGAGAGTTCGACCGCTGCGACGACGGCTCCATCGGTAATACGGACGCCGTGGAAAAGTTCGTACTTGTCTCGCAGCCCGCGCAAGATAGCGATACCATCCTCAACCGAAGGTTCTTGTACGAACACCGACTGGAAACGCCGCGTAAGCGCAGCATCTTTCTCGATATATTTCTGATATTCCTTCAGCGTGGTCGCCCCAACAACACGGATCTCACCGCGCGAGAGCGCAGGCTTTAGCATGTTTGACGCATCCAAAGATCCCTCGGCACCACCCGCACCCACGAGCATATGAAGCTCATCGACAAAGAGAATGACCTTCCCTTCGGCACGCTCAACTTCTTTCATCACATTCTTCATGCGCTCTTCGAACTCCCCACGGTATTTGGTGCCAGCAATCATGAGTCCGAGATCGAGTGAGAGAAGCTCTTTGCCTTTGAGCGATTCGGGAACATCGCCCGATGCCATGCGTGCGGCAAGCCCTTCCGCAATCGCAGTCTTCCCTACTCCTGCTTCACCTATAAGAACCGGGTTATTCTTCGTGCGACGTGCAAGAATCTGAATAACTCGATTGATTTCAGTATCGCGACCTATAACTGGATCAAGTTTATTTTCAGCAGCGAGCTTATTAAGATTGCGCGCATACTTCGTGAGTGCGCGAAAACGTTTCGGCTCTGTGACCTGTCCGTCTTTCGAATTTTTAAGCTCTTTGAGGACTGCTATTGCGGCGTTCTGGGTTATCGAGAAGCGTGTGAAGATATCAGCAGCCCCACCCGGATGTTCAATGACGGCAAGAAAGAGATGCTCGGTACCAACAAACGTATCGTTCATTCGCGCAGCAATCTTTCCTGACGTTTCGAGCGCCTGGGCAAGATCCGGTGTGAGGTAGATCTGGTATGTGGGTGAAAGAACAGAAGCATTCTCAGGCGTCTCAAGGTGCTCAAGTATGGTATCCGCCAGCAGGTTGGTATCGACTTCCATCCGATCAAGCATCGAGAAAACGAGTGACTCCTCTTGTAGCACGAGCGCCCCGAGCAAGTGGAGCGGCGAAACATGATTCTGTCCGCGCTCTATCGCGAGCTCGTGCGCACGACGAACGGCTTCTTTTGCTTTGGTAGTAAAATTATTAAAAGGAGGCATAGGTAGAGATTATTACTTCACTACAGCGGTCGAGGTTGCAGTCGTTGAGGTGGCGGCGAGGAGCATGGCTATTCTGTCTGAAGGAATGAGCAGCCCCGAGGTTATCCCTGCACTGATTCCGATGAGATTCCCCGATAAATCAACGGTAGCACTTCCTGCACCGGTATCCGGCAATGTGGTATGAACACCTTTCGTGCTCACGCGAGCCACGATGCCGGTAGTCGCGGAACCGTCGGTGCTGATAGCGAGAGCGGTCTGACCAAGCTTCAGATTATTCAAGGTCACCAGAATCGGTGAGGATATTTTTGGCAACACTGCGCTATCGGCGAAACCATAGATGGCGATGCCGCCGCCTTCATGGGCAAGAGAAGCCGGAATATACGAACCGTCCGAAAATTCGATGAGTACTTCTCTGGGCAAGATGTCTTGTGCTGCGGTCGCGATGGCACGCGATTTAGAAAGATACGTGCCGATAGAAACGGCCGGGGTCGATGTACCGGTCTGCGCAGCATAGATCGCGACCTCGCGAGACGCGCTTATGCCAAGAGCCGCCGTAACAAGATCCTGATTCGAGGGTGCCGGCGCGAGAGCGACGCTGGCAGGTGCTACCTGCTGTGTAACCCTCTCAATAGTGTGCTCAACAACACGATTCACCGTTTGCGTCACAATAGGTGGCGCTTTATCAAGCAACGAGACCGTCAAAATACCGGTCGCGACTGCCGTCACGAAATTCACAAGAATCGTGAGCAATATGAGTTGAGATTTTGAGAGTTCCTCAATATTCATACAGATATAATGCTACCCATGACTACTATTGTCAATAAATGCAACTGCCCGTGCAAGCGCCCTAGCAAAGCGGGTTAATTCGCTCGAACGAACGTCCGGACCCCACGAGATTCGGAGTGTCGCGCGAGCGCGTTCGGGGTCACCCGTGAGAGCCAGAACTGCACGCGATCCCTCTTTAGAGTCTGTTTCGCATGCACTTCTCGATGAGATGGCGAAACCCGCTTCGTCAAGGAGCGCGACGAGGTAGTCGGTGTCACGACCCGGGAACGATAGGTTGAGAATCTGTGGCGCCTGAAAACGACCTTCCTGTATATAAACATTCTGAACACTATTATTGATGGCTTCGATAAGAAGAGTTCGCTCTCGCTCCGCCGAAGCCCGAAACGCTTCACGACCATGAACAACAATTGAGAGCGTGTGCGCGAAATTCCGCGCAAGTTTAGGCGCTTCACTTCCGGAACGCAACCCACGCTCCTGACCGCCTCCTGCATAGAGCGGAGCAATCGGAATTGTCTGATGTGCAATCAGAACGCCGATACCGCGCGTCTCGCCAACTTTCGAAGCATCGAGGGTGAGTAAATCTGCGCCGAAGTGCGCGCGCGACATCTTCTCGGTCAAAGAGGCCTGACTAGCATCGACATGGAGCAGCGCCCGTTCACCCATGTAGGACGTACTACGTCCTACATGGGTCTGGAGAAGATGTGCCACTTCGCGCGTATTCCACACCACACCTGTTTCGCCACAAACAGCATCCATTGAGATCAGCGTTGTTTCGCTCCGTAACATTTTCGTTAATGCTTCGATATCAACGCGACAATCCTTAATCGGAAGAGGCTCAACTACATTTCCCTCCGTCATCAATAATTTTGCATTCTCCACGATTGACGCGTGCGAGCTTGGCAAATATAAAATATGCATATCTTTCCCGCCGTTCGCCTTACGTGCTCTTGTATGCCCAAGGATTGCGAGAGCGTTACTCTCCGTCGCACCACTCGTAAAAATGACATCGTCCGACTGCACTTCGGTAAGCCGCGCGATAGTTGCCCGGGCGTCTTCAAGCATTTTCTTCGCGAGCCTTCCCTCTTCATGGGGCGACGAAGGGTTACCACTTACGCCCGAGGCATAATCTAAATAGCTTCTATGATTCCAAAACATGATTCAATTCTACACGATGTTGCATGCTAGTAGATGCCGCGTCTCATTCTGTAGAGAATACATTGCATCATAAGCATAAAGAAAATGTTGCAATTAAGTCATTTTTGTGATGAAATAGAGCCATTATGGCGCGGATCCAAAGACCGCCCGTCATCGCGGTGATGGGCCACACAGACCATGGAAAGTCTTCGCTTCTGGATTACATCCGAAAGGCGAATATTGTTGCGGGTGAGGCGGGTGGCATCACTCAGCACGTTGCTGCATACATCGCGCTCCACAATGAGCGTCCAGTCACTTTCCTTGATACTCCCGGGCACGAAGCATTCAAAGCACTGCGTACTCGAGGTGCAGCAGCAGCAGATATCGCAATTCTCGTCGTCGCGGCAGATGAGGGAGTGATGCCACAAACCCTTGACGCACTTACCGCAATTGCCGAAGCAGGTATTCCGTATATCATCGCCATTACGAAAATCGATAAGAATAACGCGGATATCGGTCACACGAAAAACTCTCTCATCGAGCATGGCATATTCATCGAAGGCATGGGCGGTGACATTGCTTTCGCACTCGTCTCCTCCAAGACAGGCGAGGGGATACCGGAACTTCTTGACCTCGTCCTTCTCTCAGCAGATCTTGCTGATATCACAGCCGACCCTCTCGAAAGCGCGACCGGATTCATACTCGAATCCACGCAAGATCCGAAACGCGGAGCATCAGCGACACTCATCCTGAAGGACGGCACGCTCACGCTCGATGGGTTCGTCGTCGCAGGCGATGCATACGCCCCTATTCGTTTCATCGAAAACTTCCTTGGCAAACGTGTCGACCAAGCGGGACCCTCTGAACCCGTACGAATTTCTGGGTTCTCTAAATTACCTACCGCCGGATCTCTATTTAGCGTTGTAAAAAATAAAAAAGAAGCGGAAGCACTCGCGAATGAACACGCCAAAATAAGTACCCCAACGCCTGAGCGTAGCGCCGCAGTTGCGGGCATCACCGAACTTCCTCTTATCATAAAGGCTGATGTCGCTGGATCGGTTGATGCCATAGCACACGAACTTAAGAAAATCACCCATGAGCGCGCAACAATTCGAGTTGTCTCTTCGGGCGTCGGTAGTGTCTCGGAAACCGACGTCAAGACAGCTCATGCTGCCGGAGCAGTCATCATCGCATTCAACGTCTCAACTGATGCTATCGCTAATGATCTGGCGCAACGGGACTCACTCAGCATCCTCTCATTCTCGATTATTTATGAACTTTCAGCGAAGATTGCAGAACTCCTTGTTGCGCGAGTGCCGGTCGTCGCTTCTGAGAAAGAGCTCGGGCGCGCTATGGTATTGAAAACTTTCTCTTCGGGTGCAAAGAAGCAAGTTCTCGGCGCACGCTACGTGTCGGGAATTCTCTCGGTCGGAAATCGCCTAAAGATACTGAGAAAAGATGTTGAAATCGCGCGCGGTAATATTGCAAACCTTCAGCAAGCACGCGCTGACGTCAAAGAGATTAAGACTGAGGGTGATTTCGGTACTGAAATCGAAGCACGCGAAAATGCAGCGTATGGCGATGAACTTGTTGCTTTCGTTATCGCCGATATATGAAACCCGACACGCGAGTACGTACTCCTCGCAAGCAGACTACCCGTGCTGCCGAGATAGTCGCACGCGAAGCTGCCTTATTCATTGGTCGTGAAGCCGGAAGAGAATCCCTCATCACCGTCATTCGCGCACAAAGCGTCGCGCACGGTGACCGTATCTTAGTTTTCATCAGCGTTTTCCCTGTCGAGAAAGCGCGCGCAGCCCTCGCATTCCTTGAACGACAGCGCGAGGCGTTCTCGGACCACTTAAAAACTCATGCGCGACTCCGTCTTCCCCGTATCGATTTCCTTCTTGATAACGGCGAACAGCTAGGCGAACCTCTCAAAAGTTAGTATTATCTAAGAACGGCCCGGTGGTGAAGTGGTAACACGACAGTCTGCAAAACTGTTATGCGCGGGTTCAATTCCCGCCCGGGCCTCTGAAGTCCTCGAAAGAAGCCCGGACGGATTGCGCCTGCGCGCAATCCATCGGGAATTGAAAGCCGCAGACATATTCGAGCAGCAGCGAGAATGCCGAGGGCGGGGTCGAGGAAATTCTTGAGCGATAACGAGAGAAGTATCCGTGACCAATTCCGCCCGGGCCTCATTCGCGAAAAGTTGTATGATAGGAAAATGCCGAGGTGGCGGAATTGGTAGACGCACAGGACTTAAAATCCTGAGAAAGCCTAAAAACCTTCATGTGGGTTCGATTCCCACCCTCGGCACCATAGATGATCATGATGGAGAAAAAGCGACGATTGCGCATAGGGATTTTTGATTCTGGACTCGGGGGATTGGATATCCTCCGCTTTATCGTACGCACGCTGCCGCAGTATGACTATATGTATCTCGGCGACACCGCTCGCGCGCCATACGGACATCGATCGCAGGAAACAATACATATGTATACAAAACAGGCGGTGCGATTTCTTTTTCGGAATGAATGTGCTCTCGTAATTATTGCGTGCAATACCGCCTCAAGTGAAGCGCTCCGCAAAATACAGCAGACGTATTTGAAGGGACCTAACCCAGAAAAAAAAATACTTGGCGTACTTATCCCTGCAGCAGAAGAAGCGACACGGAAAACCACAAATCAAAGAATAGGTGTCATCGCGACAACAGCTACCGTTGCATCCGAAGCGTTCGTCCGAGAATTGAAGAAACTTGATCCTGATGTAAAAGTATTCCAAAAAGCATGCCCAGCTCTTGTCCCACTCGTAGAAGCGGGAAAGCAGAACACGGAAGAAATGCGAGTTGCACTTAAGAAATATCTACGGCCGTTTACGGGCAGAAATATAGATACACTCATTCTTGGCTGCACACACTACGGAATTTTAGAAAAAGACATTCGCAAAATCATTGGTCCAAACATCACGATTATATCCGAGGCAACAATAGTCCCGGGGAAATTAAAAAGATACTTACAGAAGCACAGCGACCTCGAGGAAACTCTCAGTAAGCAGTCGAGAACCCACTTTTATTCAACTGGCCATATTGATAATTTCAAACTTTTGGGAAATAAGCTTTTCAGAATAACAATGCAGGTTGAAAAGGCAACTCTTCGTTGATCTAAGGGCCCACGAGTTACTAAGCATTTTGCTCCAAGCATTCGCAAAACGCTAAGTACTCTCGAACCAGGCCCGCCATCTTCACGGGCTCAGACATGTGCGCCTACCTGGATTCGAACCAGGGACCGTCTCCTTAAGAGGGAGCTGCTCTACCAACTGAGCTATAGG
>ERZ1292623.86-Hain-H51-01um-R1-86-length-97937-cov-22_pt1 | contig 97937 bp, 90 predicted proteins | sample MGYA00564398_ERZ1292623 | MGnify/ENA primary metagenome ERZ1292623 (study PRJEB36523, sample SAMEA6512633) | groundwater metagenome | collected 2019-01-07 | study: AquaDiva: Metagenomics assemblies of 32 groundwater samples
CCGCGATCCCAGAAGAAGAAGCAATCTCAAAAAAGGTTTCCGGACTAGTGTCGCCAAAGCCGAATCGGCCCAAAGAAGTGGAGGCAAAGGTGAATCTGGTTACGCCGTTATCCTGGAAGTTAACATCATTATTGAAGGTCCATTCGCCGGTGACGGTTTCATTCTGGGATAAAGAAGCTGGGCCGCCATCACCCCAGTCAAGATTAATTACTGTTTCAGTGGTTCCAGAAGCACTCAAAGCAAAACCGCCGGCATCGAAATTAAGATTATTAGTAGCGCTTAAAATGGTCGCCCCGCCTTCCTCGGTCTTAAAGGTGGCTGACCCGGCCCCAGAATCAACGCCGCAGGAGAATCTGCCGGTTGATGAATTCCATAAAATAGTATCGCTTTCAGTATTACAGTTTGAGATACCGGTAAAAGCAGTGCCGACTATGGCTGAAACTGAAGTAGTGCCGCCAAATTCAACATCTATATCATTGAAATTCCAGGTATAACCTCCGGAACCAGAAGCAATAGAAAAATTAGCGTCTAAAGTAGCAGAATTAATGATTTCATCAAAGTCAATTGAGTTTGATGACACTCCCCCGCTGCCGCAGGAAAACAACTTACCTGTTGCATCCCACTTAAGCGACTGGGTCCCGCCGTCGCAGTCGGTTAAGCCGGCTCCTGAAAGCTGACTGGTTGAACTCAACGTTAAATTCCCGTCAATTTCAGCGCTACCCGAAACATCTAATAGACTTGAAACTTTAACCGTTGAACTATCAATGGTGGCTGGGTTTAAAATTGTGACTCCGGCATTGCCTCCGCCATAATAACTTGGTGCGGGAGATAAAATTGTTGGTGTCCTTGAAAACCTATCCTCAAAAGAAAGGAGAGTATTCTCAATTTTTGAAAAGCGCTGTTCTAGGGCCTGGTTAAAAGTAATGGCTGGCGAAAAGGGTTGGGTTTTGGTTTCAACTACTACTCTTTCAACAACCTCTCTGGTTATATTGTTATTAGACAGAATAAGGAATTGGCCGTCTTTTAACTGCCGTTCTAATTCTTTAATTTTTTCGGCAAGAGCTTCTTCGGACGCGTCTTTCCCAAAAAGATGGGTTAGAAAATAGGCTATGGGGTCAAAAATAATATCCGCTAATGGAATTACAATCTCGTTATGAACTGCAAAAAGAGAACCATTGTATTCATTTTTAAGGGAAGCGAAATACTCATCAAAAAGACTTTTGTTACTTAAAGAAAGAGAAAGCAAGCTTCGTTCAAGATTAATTCCGGCTCTGGAAACTAAATTAAAATTTAAGGCGAGCTTGGGCGATTCAAATTTGACTACCTCGCCATACAAAAGTTTTCGGGTCGGCTCTGTAATGAATTGGGTAAGAAAGTCTAAATTATCGTAAGGAACTAATAAAAGATTTTTACTCACCTCAAATAAGGTTAAAGGAGGGAGTTTAGCAGCATCTCTGGCTAATCCAAAGGAATCTTTTATAACCGAGTCGGTTTTATTGCTAAGAGCCTGATTTTTATAATAGCTAAGGCTGGTAGCGCTTATTAATAAAATAAAAAGAGCCACCAGGCCATATCTCAAACCTGAAATTATAACAGATCTAAGATATGCCCTGGCAGCTCTCTGATCGGCTATCGAAAGAACAGTTGAAGGTGCTTCAAGCCTTTGAGGAACGATTTTAGAGGATGACTTCTTTTTCGCGGCAACTCCATCTTTATAGACAGTCAGGGAATCCCTGTCTACGAACCATCTTCTTCCGAACTTCACTCCCTCAACTTTTCCTTGCCTAACTAAAAGACCAATATGGTCTCGGTCGTAGCCAAATTCTTTAGATAACAGCGAAGCGGAAAAATATTTTTTTCCGTCTTTATCAGTATAATCTTTCTCGCTGTCTAATCCTTGAATTTTGGGAGTTGCTTGATCTGTCAACTAATCTCCCTCAAAAGCTCTTCCAATAGCCGATCCGATACGCCATAAGTATTTAAATTATAAAGGTATATGGCAATACAATTAACATCTTAAATTATCTTGTATCTTGAAAGTTGAGTCAAGGAAAACTGTGGATAATTAACTACTATTTTTGAATAAATAAAGAAATATGAATCATTATTAAAAAAAGCTATTTTTCTTAAATAAATTAGAAATAAGTATTGAAATTAATTGAAACGTTAATAAACTTTGATATTAGTAACAAAAAAGGTCATCTTTTGTCATTTATTATTTTAAAATAAAAAAAATCAGTATCCATTTCTGACTTAATTAAAATGGCTGTTAGAAACGCCATAAACATATATAGCGTGAGGATTTTTTGAGTTTTCGTTTGACTACTAAAGATAAACGATGAATATTATGCTCTTTTAATACCTTATAGACAACAGATAGGCTAATTGAAATCCATAATAGAAAATCAGATTTAAAGACTAATTTACCCCTTTTTATTTAAAATTTTTAGAGCTTCCCTGACCTTTCCTTCCAAAGTTTTTACCCCTTTAGGAACTCCTCTTAAAGCCTCATTAGCTTGAACTCTTGAATAACCCAAAGAAATCAAGGCGTCTATGGCATCGCTTTCCTGATTTAAGTCAAATTTAACGAATTTAGCTAATTCGGCCTTATCTATCTTGTCTTTCAGCTCTATAATGAGTTTTTTAGCGGTTTTAGGGCCTAAACCAGACACTTTTCTTAGATAGTCAGCATCCTCTTTAGATACGGCGGCAATTAATTCTTCTATCTCCATTGAAGATAAAATATTCAAGGCATTTTTAGGACCAATGCCGGAAATAGAAGTTAAAAGCCCGAAAGTTTCTAAATCTTTACTATTTAAAAATCCGTAAAGCTCAAATAGTCCATCGTGCTGATTAAATGTCATTTGAGTGTAAAGATTGTTGATTTGCTGACCCCTTTTTGATATACTATTTATCGCTTTAGTAGACATATAGGCCCGGTAGCCAACGCCGTTGACGTCAAGAATAATATAATTTTTGCCAAGCTCTACTACTTTTCCTGAAAGACGAGAAATCATGCTTATTTTCTCAACGAAGCAAGCAATTCTGATTGCGACGCTGAGTTGTTAGAAAATCGAGCACCCCGCCCTCTAAGCTTATAGAAGGCAGTAAGAAACCAAGTTCTTAAATCTAATTTATATTTTTTGTTTATTTGTTTCACTAAAAGCATAGAGGGCGGGGTAAGGTTTTGTAGCTGTGCTCGCTCGCCCATTCTAACATTTTGGTCGAATTAATAAAATGGCTCGCTGCGCTCAGACAAAAAACTATGTTTAACTTAGTTTCAAATTATAAACCCGCCGGAGACCAGCCAGAAGCCATAGCTAAACTTAATCACGGCCTTTTAAACGGTCAAAAACAAATGACCCTTCTTGGTGTTACCGGCAGCGGCAAAACTTTTACTATGGCTAATGTAATCGCCAATCTCAAAAAGCCTACTATAGTTATTTCTCATAATAAAACCCTTGCTGCCCAGCTTTACCAGGAATTAAAAGATTTCTTCCCCGAAAACTCGGTTCATTATTTTGTGAGCTACTATGACTACTACCAGCCCGAGGCCTATATCCCCCACACCAATACCTATATTGAAAAAGACGCCAAGATAAACGAAGAGATTGACCGTCTGCGGCACGCAGCCACTCAAGCTCTCTTAAGTCGCGACGACGTTATTATTGTGGCTTCGGTTTCATGTATTTATAACTTGGGCTCTCCCGAAGATTATAAAAATTTGAGTTTAGATATTTTTGAAGGCCAAAAAATATCTTTGACCGAACTGATTAAATCCTTAATCAGACTGCAATATATAAAAGATTACGAAATTAAAAGAGGCGGCTTCAGAAACACCAAAGACGAGGTTGAAATTTTTTCGGCTGACGGAAGCAATCTCTATAAAGTAGTTTTTAGTAAAAATAGAATTTTAAAAATCTATACAGCCAAGGTCCGGCACCCGGATGATGTTGAATTTGAAAAACCGGATTATCAAAAAACCCTAGAGACAAAAATCTTTCCAGCCAAATATTGGGTGGCGCCTGACTCAAAAATTGAACTGGCTTTAGAAAACATAGAGTCGGAAATGCAGAAAAGAGTTAAAGCATTAAAAAAACAAGGTAAGAACTTGGAAGCCGAAAGGCTAACTCAAAGAACTCTTTATGACATCAGGATGATTAAAGAAACAGACTATTGCCATGGAATTGAAAATTACTCCCGGCACCTGGATTTCAGAAAACCCGGAGAACCACCTTTCACTTTGTTGAACTTCTTCAAAACTAAAGGTGACTTTTTAACCATTATTGACGAATCCCACATCACTATTCCCCAAATTAAAGGAATGTACCGGGGCGACAAATCCAGAAAAGAAGTTTTAATTGAACACGGCTTCCGGCTCCCTTCGGCTTTGGATAACCGGCCGCTCCATTTTGAAGAATTTGAAAAAAGAGTGAATCAGGTTATTTATGTTTCGGCGACTCCCTCAAAATACGAACTAAAAAAATCTGGTAAAAATGGATTAGTGGAGCAATTGGTCAGGCCGACTGGCCTTCTGGATCCGACCATCCAAATTAAAGCAACAAAAAATCAGGTAAAACACCTGATTGACGAGATCAAAAACAGAATCGCCAAGAAAGAAAGGGTTTTAGTTACCACTTTGACTAAAAGAATGGCCGAAGATATGACCGAGTATTTAGCTGACAGCGGAATCAAGGTCAATTATATTCATTCGGAAATTAAAACTCTTGACCGACTGGAGATAATCAAAGGATTAAGAACCGGCCAGTATGATGTCATTGTTGGGGTCAATCTTTTAAGAGAGGGCTTAGATTTGCCGGAGGTCTCCTTAATCGCCATTTTTGACGCCGACAAAGAAGGGTTTTTGAGAAACGCCACCACTTTGATTCAAACAATGGGCCGAGCCGCTCGGCACATTAACGGCCATATCATCTTATATGCCGATAAAATCACCCGCTCAATGAAAGCGGCCATTGATGAAACGGGGCGCCGAAGAAAAATTCAGGAAGAGTATAATAAAACTAACGGTATCACCCCCCAATCAATTAAAAAAGCAATCAAAGACTATGATTTGCCGATTAAAAGAAAAATGGAAAGAGTTTATGAAGAGGTGCCTCAATTAACTAACTGGTACGATGCTGACGAAGCCATAAAAAGATTGGAAAAAACTATGGCTAAGGCTGTTAAACAGCTTGATTTTGAAACGGCCTTAATGATAAGAGAGCAGATTTTGAAGTTAAAGAAAGGCGCCTATAAATAGAGGAACTCCAGAAAGTCTTTTATGCGAGCGTGTTCTGACCGCGCCTGCTCTGACTCTCTGGAGTTTTTGGTGGGTTGCGACATCGACCGCCTTCTTTCTTCAAGTGGTATTGGCCTCTCTGTTGGTTCCTTGATTATGCTTGAGATCTTCGAAAAAATCATCAAGCATATATTTCAGAACCGAGAGAGACTGAAGAATTGGCCTACGCTTCTCTCTTTGAGCTTCACTGGCCTTCTCCAAGTGATCTCGAAACGCAGGAAGCCCGCCAATTACAACCTCCACCCCCTCCGAGAAATACTTAGGCAGTCCGTTGCCAGAAGGCATTTTGTTCACCCCCTTTCACTAAGGTACAGTAATTTAATAATGATAAATAAATAGAAAAAAATTGTCAAGCAGTTTTGTTGAAAGTTTTCTTTTAGTATGATAGTTTTTTAGACATGCCAATCACTAAATCAGCTAAAAAAGCCCTAAGACAATCAATAAGAAGACATCAACGAAACCTCCAAAAGAAAGAGGCCATTAAAGACATTGTCAAAAAAATAAAAAAACTGGCTGTGGCCGGCAAAGTAGAAGAAGCCAAGGCCTTAATTCCTCAAGCTTATAAAACCATAGACAAGGCTTCTAAAAGCTACATCCATAAGCGCACCGCCGCCCGAAAGAAATCACGTCTTATGAATAGCCTGATAGCAAGATAGGTATTAGATTTTAGTAAAAGAAATCATTTTGTTCAGCATTTTCATTACTTCTTCTAATAAAGAAGCGATTTTTGAGTAATCTAAACTTTTAAATAATCTTCTCGATATTTCTATTTGAGTTTCTAATTCTCCGCCAGAACCATATGCCATTAGTAAAAACTGCTTATACTCTTTCTTATGACCGCGCAATCTTCCTTCAGCAATATTAGAAGGAATTGATACAGCCGCTCGTTTCATTTGTATTGCTAAGCCATATTGTTCTTCCTTCGGAAATTTATTAGTTAATTCATATACTTGAAAAACTAATTCTATTGATTTTTGCCAAACTATTAAATTTTTATAGGTAAACAAACTCATAATTTAGCCAGATAGGTTTTAGCCAGATAGGCTTTCTTGCTATCTTGCTTTCTTGCTAATATTCACTAATATTCCGGTGCCGGCCATTAAAGTAGCCAGGGCCGTGCCGCCAAAACTGATAAACGGCAAAGGCACGCCGGTTAAAGGGAAAAGGCCGCTTAAAGAAGCAATATTTACAAAGGCCTGAACTCCTACCCAGGAAGCTAAACCGACAGCATATAAGGAAGCGAATTTATCGCTGGTTTTTTTGGCAATATTTAAAGCAGTGACTATAAATAATAAAAGCAGAGTCACCGCAAAAGTCATGCCCAAAAAACCAAGCTCCTCGCCGATAACGGCAAAAATTGAATCACCCACTGGTTCTGGCAAAAGACCGAGTTTTTGTTCGCCCCGACCAAAACCAAGGCCGAATAACCCCCCTTTGCCTATGGCGATGAGGGATTGGTTCAAGTGATAGCCGATTCCCCGAGCATCCCTGGTTGGGTCCAGGAGAGCCCGGAAACGGTTAAATCTATATTCGGAAAAAAGAGTTAAAAGAGAAAAAGAAACGGCGATTACTAAGATTATCCCCATAAAATACTTGAACCCCATTCCGGCTACAAAAAACATAGCCAAAGCAATGGCAATAATTATTCCCAAAGTTCCAATATCGGGTTGAAAAGCAATGAAAGCACCGATGAAAAATAAAATTATCAAAAAGGCCAAAAACGAACCTAAACTGTTTTTACTGAGCCGGGTTTTGGAACTGAACCAACTGGCCAAATAAATCACCAAAGTAAGTTTTAAAATCTCTGTCGGCTGAAACGAAAAAAGACCGAAAAAATCAACCCACCTTTTTGCTCCACCAGATTTTATTCCAAAACCGGGAACAAAAATGAGCATCAAGAGTCCGACTGAAATAAGAATTAGGGGTAAAGAAAACTTCCTCCAAATCTTGTAATCAATTTTTGAAGTTAGAAGAAATAGAATCAAACCCGGCAAAAAGCCAAAAAACAGCTGATGGTTGAAGTAGTAGTGGTTAGCGTCAAAGTTTTTTTGAGAAGGATAGACCCCGGCCGAAGAAACCATCACTAAACCGAAGATAACGAGGATAAAGATAAGCCAGATTAAAAACTTTGAATTCATCTAAAACAACGGGGGAATCTTAGAATCTACCAGGAATATTATAAGACCAATTATCGCGCCAATCGCGGATATCATCCATAATCTCATTGTTACTTGGGTCTCGGGCCAGCCCTTGGCTTCAAAATGATGGTGAATCGGAGTGGATAGAAAAATTTTTCTGCCTCTGACTTTTTTAGACCAAATCTGAAGAAGAACCGAACCAGACTCCATCACGAAAATTACTCCGATAATCGGAAGCAAAAGCGGAACATTTAAAAATATGGCGATTACGCCTATGGTCGCTCCCAAAGCCATGGCCCCGGTATCGCCCATAAAAAAATTGGCCGGATAGATATTATGCCATAAAAAAGCAACCAAAGAGCCGATGATGGCGGCGATAAAAACAACCAAATCCATTCTTTCCTGAACAAAGGCAATCGCTCCCAGGGCCGCCAGCATCGTCAAAGCAACTCCTCCCAAAAGTCCGTCCAGGCCGTCGGTCTCATTGGCTGAAAAAGTGCTGGCCACAATAACAAAAACAAAAAACAGTATGTACCACAGACCGATACTGAAATCTCCCAAAAAAGGAATATTAATGAAATTCCAGTCAAGCTTATAGTAAAACCACCAGGCCATGCCCAGGCCGATTAAAGTGTAAATCGCAAATCTGTCTCTTATTCTTAGCCCCCGGCCTTTTACTCCCTTTCCGGCAACGGTAAATAAATCATCCACTAATCCCAAAATAGCGCTGATGATAAAAACGCCCAAGGGCAGTAAAGTTTGGCCTCTTGATAAAAAGTTCAGCTTAGCCAGCGAAGTTTCAGGAAAAACTTGTGAAAAAAGCCAGAAACCGAAAATCACAATCAGAACTGTTGACCAAATCACCACTCCGCCCATTATCGGTATGCCCTGCTTTTTTCTGTGAAGTTTTGAAAATACCGGCGCCACATCTTCCCGAGCAATCTGTTTTTTGGCCAAATTATACTTGTATAAAACCTTGGTCCAAAGCGGGGTGATGATTAGGGCGGTAAAAAAACTGACCGTGGCCACGATGAAGATGCGAAGAATATTTACGATTGTAAAAACGCCGTCTGCCATTTTTGTCTATGAGCGTAGCGAGTAGCTACAAAAATGAGCACCCCGCCCTCTAAGCTCCGATTCTTTTTTTGATAGCTCGCCAAGCGCTCCCATATTGTTTAAGCTTCTTTTCTCTAATTTTTGCTGATTTTTCGTATAAATATGCTTCATAATATAATAATTTACATTTGCCTTCTTTGCTATGTTCTTTCATTCTTCTCACTAAATCATTGGAATAACCGATATAGAAGTTTCTGCTACTCAACCAAATCATTACATATACATAGTGCATAGAGGGCGGGGTAGGGTTTTGTAAATAAAATTTGTTCGTGTCTTGCATTGCAAATTTTATACAAAACCCTTATTTCCATATAAAAGCTTTAGCCGCCCAATCAACCAATCTTCCGGTGTCTTCAAACCGGTCATTTGAACCCAAAACCACGGTAATCAGCCGGCCCGAACCGACTGGAGATTCGGTCACTAAAATCATTGAGCCGCCGGCCAGCTCGGTAAATCCGGTTTTGCCGCCGATGATGTTTAGTAATTTGCCGAGAAGCTGATTGGTATTTAAAATCTGGTGCCTTAACCTGCCGTCAATTGAGGCAACTTCGGCCCTTTGAGTTTTCAGAATCTCGTACAGTAAATCGTATCTAAATGAGTATTTTACCAGTTTTACCAAGTCCTCGCCTGTGGAGAAACTATTCTGGTCGTCAAGGCCGGCCGCTTCGGTAAAAAAGGTGTCGCTCATTCCCAACTCCCTTGCTTTCTCATTCATTTTATCAGTCAAATTGACTCCATACTTTTCTTCCAAATGTTCGGCCAAGGCGTAAGCTGAAACATTGGACGATTCTATCAGCATCACTTTCAGCAAATCAGCCGCTTTTATCTTTTCATTCTCGTATAAATCGTTGCCGCCGCCGGCCTGGTCAGATTTTTCAATCGCTGATTTCTTAATAATGACGACGTCGTCCAAGTTTGTGTTCTCAATAACCGCCACGGCCGTCATTAGTTTGGTCAATGAGGCAACCGGCAGTTTTGTTTTTGGCTCAATACTGAACAAGGTTTTTTCTGAATTTGAATCGTATAAAACCGCTGACCGGACATTGATTTGGGGATCGGGGAACTCCCAGTTTCTTATCGGAAAATAAGTGGTTTCAGTAGTGGGTAAAAGATAAGGAACATTTTTAGGTTCTTGACCAGCGTAAATAATTTCTCCATTTTTAGGCAAATTTTGAAGTAAAACTACTGGACTCATAAAATTAATACCTAAAAGCAAATCAAGAATTGATAAAATCAATACTTTTACTGTCATGCCAGCTATTTTTCAGTCTTCACCCCGTTAGAAGTCCGATTCACTGACCTGAATCGGCAGAAACCTATGGTTTCTTACTTTTAACGGGGTTCAGATGAAGTTCTTTTAACTGTTTCTTATCTAATTCTGAGGGGCTCGACATCATCGGATCTCGGGCGTCGCCGGTCTTCGGGAAAGCGATCACCTCGCGGATATTGGGTTCGCCGGCTAAAATAGCGATAAAACGATCCAATCCCATGGCGATTCCGGCATGAGGAGGAACCCCAAATCCAAAAGCATCAAATAAATGACCGAATTTATTTTTAAAATCTTCTTTTGAATGACCCAATCTTTTAAAAACAAGCCATAACACTCCGTTAGGATCATGGGTACGAATAGAACCCCCGCCTATCTCGTAACCATTACATACAAAATCGTACTGATAGGCTCTTAAATCAAGCAACTCTTCTTTACTTGCTTCTTCAAGAAATTTGCGCAATTTTATACCGCTTTCTGACCTATCATGATTATAACCATATGAATCATCTACATCTTTGAATTTCGGCAAAGTGAAAGGATGGTGAATAGTTCCAAGCGATCCATCTTCCTTTTCTTCAAACATTGGAAAATCAGTAATAAATGCAAAGGCCAATTCTTCTGGATCATTTTTATTTTTTCTTAAATCGGGTTTATCAGTACCATAACTTTTCATAACTTCATCATATGTATATCTAGGTATTTTGCCTGATTCCAAATTACTAATATTTTTTTGAGGGAATAATTCTTTTATTAAATTTAAATAAGGCTCTTCAATCAAATTGAGGATTTCTTCTTGTTTCTCGATAAAATTAACCTCCAAATCAAGCTGAGTGAATTCCGGCTGTCTATCTGCTCGTGTGTCTTCATCCCGAAAACATCGGGCTATCTGAAAATATTTTTCCACACCGGCCACCATTAATAATTGTTTATATTGCTGGGGTGACTGAGGTAAAGCGTAAAATTTTCCAGGATAAAGACGCGACGGAACAACATAATCCCTGGCTCCTTCCGGTGTCGATTTAGTTAAAATAGGGGTTTCGATTTCAATAAATTCTTTCTCATTCAAATAATCACGGAAAAATTTTATGACTTTATTTCTTAAAATCAGATTGTTTTTCAGTCTCGCTCTCCTTAAATCAAGGTAGCGATATTTCAAACGCAGCTCTTCATCAATTTCATAACCAGAAGTATCTAAAGGAAATGGCGGCGTTTCTGATTGGTTAAAAACAAAAATCTCTTTAACTTTAATTTCGACTTTGCCGGTTTCAATCTCCGGATTTTCCATCCCCTTCGGCCGCTTGGCCACTTCTCCTTTAACCGATAAAACCCATTCTGGCCTTAGAGTTTCGGCAATCTTATAGAGTTCTCTGTTTTCCGGCGTGAAAACCAGCTGGGCAATCCCGGACCGGTCGCGTAAGTCAATAAAAATGATTTTTCCGTGGTCCCGCCGAACATTAACCCAGCCATATAGTTCAACTGTCTCCCCTATTTTGTCTTTGATTTCGTTAATCCAGTATCTCTTCATGCCGCTTGTACTTTTTCTTTGCTTATATTTCTAAAACAAATATTGCTTAAAAATCTTTTAATATTTGAACCAGCTGCTTTGACCGCTTTTGGAAGTAAAGAATTTTCGGTCAACCCGGGCAAAGTATTTAATTCTAAAATAAATGGTTTGCCGTGTTTAACTCTAAAGTCAGAACGAGAATAATCTTTACAGCCGAGAACCTGATGGGCTTTTACTGCCGTTTCCTGAATTTCTCTGGCTAAATCGCTCCTAATTTGGGCCGGCACGATTTCCTGACTGGCACCGGCTTTATACTTAGCTTCGTAATCAAAAAAATCGTATTCCTGATTAGGGATAATTTCGGTTACGGGCAAAGCAGTTAACTCGGTTGCTCCGTTAACTTTTTTCTCTACCACTCCGCAGGTGAATTCCCGGCCGCCTATAAATTCTTCAATTAAAACTTCTGGGTCATATTTAAAGGCGTTTAAAACCGCCTTATTCAACAGGCGCTTTGCTTTGACAACCGAAACTCCAACCGATGATCCGCGGGAGCAGGGTTTTACCACCACCGGCATCTTAATCAGCTTATTTACAAAAAATTTCAGCTGGGATTTAAAATTTTCGTCTTCTCTCACGATTAGGGTTTTGGGCGTTTTTAAGCCGCTCAAAGAAAAAAGCTGGCGGCTTTTAGCTTTGTTCATCGCCAAAGCCGAAGCCAAAAGGCCCGAACCGGTATAATTAACCCCGTAAGATTCCAAAATTGCCTGAAGCCGGCCGTCTTCGCCAAACTCGCCATGAGTGGCCAAAAAACACAAATCAACGCTCTTAACCGCCTTTTCCAGTTTGGCATAGCGGCCAGACATCCAAACCTTGCCGTCCCGCAAGATTTTTATCTTAACCGGCTCAAAAAGACGACTGTCTAAGTTCTTCAAAACGTTTTCGCCAGACGCCAAAGAAACTTCGTGTTCGCTTGACGGCCCGCCCATAATCACTCCAACCTTAATTTTAGAATTAAAACTATTAGTCCTTTTAGACATATTTTATAGTAAATAGATTATCAGAATTTACAAAATAAAAAAAGGGTTTATAAACCCTTTTTTGGTCCGCCCACCTGGATTTGGACCAGGATCAATGGATTAAAAGTCCACTGCTCTACCGGGTTGAGCTATGGGCGGGTTAAAGTCATTACCCATGACTTTAACGGGCATTTTAGGCGAGCGTACCGGCTCGCCGTAAAAATGCCCCGGGGTTTGCCCAGAAAGGCAAACAAATACCGGCGAAGCCGGTACTCCAACTCAAAAAAACAAACATTTACAATTCTACCACTATTTTTGAGTATTCTCAACTGCTTCCAGCGCTTTTCTCAATCCTTCTAAGTCCGGCTCAACCGTTCTTTTTTTGAAATTCTCCGGCTCTCTCTTGGCCAAGTCGTTCAAAGATATGCTTTTTTCTTTCGGCAACGGAACTACTTTCGGGGCTTTCGGCTTTAAAGGCGCTAATTTTACCAAGGGCGCCGCCCACTTTTCAATTTCCTCCTCAACCCCTTTAGCCGGCCGAGTGTATTTTTTTCTTGAAGCTTCCACAATGAAATCCTTTATGCTGGCGCTTGACTTTAAAGGAGTCGGCGGCAATGTCGTCGCTGAAAACGGCCTTGAAGAAATTCCGTCAACTAAAAGTTTAAGATAAACCTGATAATTGGGAAGGTTGACAAAATCCTGGGCCATAATTTCAGGCGAAAACTGGATTTCCAAAAATTCGGCATCGGTGGCGCCGACCCGGAATGAAACCGAGGTACCGACGTTGCCGAAAATTGCATCTCGGACGCGAGTTGAAGTTTCGGTCACAAGCTGACCAATATATTGATGAGCAATTATTAAAGCTAAACCGTATTTCCGGGCCTCCGAAAGAATGGTGGCAAAAGCATCGGTGGCAAAATTTTGGAATTCGTCCACATAAAGAAAAAAAGGATGACGTTCTTCCTTTAAAACCTTCACCCGTTCCATGGCGGTCAACTGAATTTTAGTTATCAGCATCGCTCCAAGTAAAGCCGAATTGTCTTCGCCGATAAGACCCTTGGAAACATTGACTAAAAGAATCTTGCGGTTATTGATAATATCCTCTATGTCCAAAGTGCTCTTTGACTGGCCAACAATATTCCTAACCATTTTCGTAGCCAAAAATTGGCCGACTTTGTTCTGAATCGGAACAATGGCTTCGTTTCTGAATCTCGGCTCCCAAACCTCATATTCGTTAACCCAGAAAGTTCTGACCACCGGGTCTTTAATGTTAGCAACTATCATTTTGCGGTATTCTTTATCCACCAAAAGACGCGGTATCCCCATCAAGGTGGTGCCGGGAGTATCCAAAAGAGCCATGACGCAATTATCCAGAATGTATTCCATTCTGGCTGACCAGACATTAGCCCAAATTTTAGTGAAAATAGCCATGAGCCCGGAAGCGACAAGGTGCTTATGTTCCGGGTCTTTGACTTCCAAAACGTTAAAACCAATCGGATATTTTGAATCAAAAGGATTAAAATAAATTGTCTCGTTGATTCTTTCTTGCGGAATTGAATCCAGCAAATCTTCAACAAATTCGCCGTGAGGATCAATCACCGCTAACCCCTGGCCCGACTTTATATCTTGAATAGCTAAATTCTTCAAAAGAGTTGTCTTGCCGGTGCCGGTTTGACCAATAATATACATATGCTGAAGCCGGTCATTTTCTTTAACGCCGAAAATCCGGTCTTGACCGCGAAAATTTGTCTTTGCGAAATAAGTAATATTATTCATGGATCTAAATTCCAATTTTAAATTTTCAATTTTAAATGAAGCCCCAATGTTTTAAATTTAAAACATTTCTGCCTTTGATTTAAAATTTGTAATTTGAATTTTGAATTTTAATACGGTACATATCCGGGTGGGCTTACTTTTTTGCTCTCAATTCTGTCCAAGCTCGGCGCGGTTAAAACCACGTTGGTTGGCGGATGGAAAAGCGTGGCCAGCTCTTCAGTGTTTAAAATCGAAATTGACGGTTTCTTGCTTAAATTGACTCGGGTGGAATCATTTAAACGGCCCCAAAAAGTCTCTTCGGGAATATATCGCTGAATATATCGGCGGAAAAGTTTCCTTTTTTTATTCTTAGTCCTCAAATTAGACAAGATAAATGGCCAGGTCCACCATTTGGATTTAGTAAAAGTAGCCATATTAAAAGCAAAATAATTCAAATTTGAACTGTATTGGTTAAAATAGCCGGTTAAGTTTCTGAATAAATCTCTATCAAATATATCTTTAGGGGCAACATAAAGAGTTCTAACAATGGTTTCAAAACCCTGTTTTGAAATTTTTCTACTGATTGCTTTTAACTTCTCTTCTTCGGCCGGAGTCATTAAAGAAAAACGGTAGGCTGGCGTCCCGGCCGGCCCGGGCTTTGGCTCAGGGTTTAGTTTCTCTTTGATTTCTTTAATTACTTTTTCTCCCTCTTCCCGCCATTTCGGGTCAACTGGCCTAACCACCATCTGAATCCAGGCCTGTTCCTCTGGCCGCAAACGGCTCAATGTTTCAAGAATCACTGAAATCGGGTCAATGATTCTCTCCTCGCCGCCTTTTTCTTCAAAAGCCATATAGGTGTTAATCGGGTTGGGGGCCGGATTTTTTAAATTGAGTTCCACGCCAAATAAATCATAGCCAATTCGTTCAAAGCCATCAAAAGAATTCGGCAGCTGGTCAGTATAATCGCCGGAGCTGATTATTTCAATGTCCGGATACTGGGCGTAAAGCATTGACTCAATTAAATGCCGGAATCTCTTAGGCATTCGGCAGTAAAAATGAGCTTTTCCGCCCACGCCAATAATCTCAAAACTGTACCAACGGGTAACTTCCCCATCTATATATTTTTCTTTCCAGCCGACTGGAGTATTGAAAAGAGTCCAGAGAGAAGCAAAAAACTGTTCCATCGCCTTGGGGCCCTTTTCAATTTCCCGGGGAATTTTAATCTCAAAAATATCCCACTCTATTTCGTTTTTAAATTTTACTTGAGAGTAAAATAAAAGCGCGTCCCTAAAAATCAAAAACACAAAAAACGCCAGAATCGGCAAGATAATCCACTTTAAAGGAGCCAGAAAAGAAATTACCAATTTAAAATCTCCGAAGGTCTGGGGGAAAATTGAAAAATCAAGAGGCATAAGTATAGAATTTGATAAGCAATCCTTTCTACTGCAATTTGTAAATTTAGGCTATAACTTCGTCAGAATTTCTCGCTGTATAATATACGGCTCGAAATTCTTCCTTGTTTCGCTCTAAATTTTCAGATTTCGTAACGAAAAGTTGCTTATCAAATTCTATTATATCAAAATTAAGCCCTTTCTACGAGTTTATAAAAGCCCTTTTCATCTTTTTGGAAAAGCTTTTTGTCCTGCAAATTTAAGAGAACGGTATTTGGTTTGACAAAACGGACTTCAGCAGTTTTAGCAATAATCTTTTCTTTGGTCATCGGGCCGTTTTTCTTTAAAAGATCAGCTAAAACATCTTTGACCGTCCCGGCTTCATAACCCCATTCAGACAAGGCGTAAAGGCCCCGGCCGACCAGAACAAACCTTTTGTCTTTTATCAGCTCATTGTGGACGGTCTGAATATTTGCTTTTTTAGAATCAAACCGATGACTATTAATAAGATTAGCGATGTTCCTGAAATGAAGCGGCATTTTTTCTCTTTTAAGAACCAGGTAGGCCTTGTCTTTAATCCCTTTTGGCCTGACTTCCGGCCAATTGACCAGCCCGTATTCGCCAAAAATATTTTTACCGATTAATTTGCTTAAACTTAAATAAGAAAGGGTCACTTTTTTATCGGTTATGTCCTGGTTAGCGGTTTTATTGAAAAATGAAATTAACTCGGCTTCTCTGACAATTGAGTCGCTCTTTTTAAAGCCGTTAAGCAGTTTTTCGGTTATTTCTTTTGCTTGACTGATATAAAACGGGTCTTTGGCCGTCCAGATATTGTAATATTTAAAATCTTCTGGGTGGCGTTCAAAGTTGCTGGCTATAGTCATCAAAAAAACCAAAGCGGCATTGACTTTGTTATATTGATGAGAGCCGGAAAATTCATGAAACAAAAAATCCTCCCTGATTACGTTTCCGTAGCTTGAGAGAATTCCTTTTATTCTGATAACTTCATCTTTCAGGTTAAAGCCGTCGAAATTTTTCCTCAATTCTCTTAAAGATGCTTCTTCAATCTGGCGAATCCTTTCTCTGGTAATCTTATATTTTTTCCCGATAGATTCTAAAGTTTCTACGGTCCCAGTTTTTAAACCAAATCTCCTGGAGATAATATCTTCGCCCCTAGAACTTAAGGATTTTAAAACATCTGAAATAGAGTTAGTGAATTTGGTTTTTTCTTGCTCATTCAACATATCAGGGTTATAATATCATTTACTTTATACTATGTCAACAATCAATTTGAAAAACAAGAAGATAGCTATTTTAGGGCTGGGCCGCGAGGGCTCGGCCACTTTAAAGTTCCTCAAAAAAAATAAAATAAAGGCGGATGTACTGGATTTAAAACTTGATAAAAATTATGCTGATCAAATTAAAAATTATGAGGTTATTTTCAGAACTCCGGGCTTTCCCCGGCTCCATCCCGGGCTTTTGACTGCAGAAAAAAACGGAGTAATTATTTCAAGTCATATTAAATTATTTTTTGACTTATGTCCGGTAAAAATTATCGGCATTACCGGCACCAAAGGAAAAACCACAACTGCCTCTCTGGTTTATCAGATTCTAAAAAGCAGGTACGGGAAAAAGGTATTTCTTGCCGGGAATATCGGTGAACCGGCCTTGGATATTTTGCCAAAGCTGAAAAAAGATTCCCTGATTGTCCTTGAGCTTTCAAGTTTCCAGCTTCAGGATTTATACAAAAGTCCTCACGTAGCTGTAATTACCAATGTAGCTCTGGACCATATGGATCCAGCCGGAAAATTTGCTCCGGCCACTCATCAAACCGCCAAAGAATACTTTGACGCTAAGATGAATATTCTAAAACATCAAAAATATGGGGATTTTGCCATAATCCATCCATCGCTTAAAAAGAAAACTAAAAATGTAGGCCAGGGTAAAAAAATATATCCCACTCCCCTGCCCTTAAAAACCAAACTAATTGGTAGACACAATTTAGAAAATATTGCTCTGGCCGCAGCCGTCGGAAAAATCTTTAAAGTGCCGAAAAATAAAATTCTAAAAGCCGTTGAAAATTTCAAAGGCATTGAGCACCGGCTTGAATTTGTCGCTAAAATTAACGGCGTTTCTTTTTATAACGATTCGGCCGCCACCAACCCGGACGCGACTTTGACAGCGCTAAAATCATTTGAAAAACCAGTTCACTTGATTTTGGGCGGCTCGGATAAAGGATTAGATTATAAAAATTTAATAAAATATATTGCCAAAGCCAAAAATATTAAGACCGTGGTGCTTATTGGACAGATAAAGAATAAATTAAATAAATTATTAAAGAATTACGAATTACGAATTACGAATTTAAAGACCAAAAGGGTTAAAACCTTAAAAGAAGCTGTATTGACTTGTTTTAAAAGTAGTGGTAGAAATGAGGTGGTCCTTTTGTCTCCGGCGGCGGCGAGTTTTGATATGTTTGCCAACTACGCCCAGCGCGGGGATGAGTTCAATAAAATCGTAAACAGAATGGAGGAGAGAAATGCCCGGAGTAAATGATCGTATTGTAATAGTCTTCCCCTCTGATTGGTCGGCTGTTGAAGTAATTAAAATCGTCTACGACTTTGAAAACATTATCCGGAAGGAACGAACTGTTTTCAAAGACCTGGGTGATCGGCTTAGATTTACCCTGTTCCTCAATAGACCCGATACGTCAGACGAAGGAGAGGCGTCAAGATATGTAAACTTGGCATATGAGTTTACAAACAGGCTGTTCGAAGCCGGCTGCGAATTGATTGAAACAGATATCGCCGACTTCCGCGTCTCGACCGCCTGATCCGAAAAAACCTCTCGCCAACCAAAGAGCCTGTCTGAAGCGACCGGCTCTTTTACTTTTTATGCAACACCATCAAAATAGGACTGGCTACGAATATAGATGAATAAGCCCCAGAAGCGATTCCGATAATTAAAGCTAAAGAAAAATTTTTCAAAGTCGGACCGCCGAAAATGTAAATCGCAATTACGGCAAAAAGAGTAGTTAAGGTCGTATTTATAGAACGGACTAAGGTTTGTTTAATACTCCGATGAACTGTTTCGTTAAAATTCCCTGAAGGATTTTTAAAAACATTCTCTCTGATTCTATCATAAACCACCACCGTATCATTGATTGAATAACCCAAAATGGCCAGGGCCGCGGCAATCATTGGCGCGTCAATCTGAACCCCCTTGAATAGACCGAGTAAAACAAAAACTCCGATCGGTATTAATAAGTCGTGGATTAAAGCGATAACTGCACCCAAGGCCAGAACAAAAGGACTTATCACCCCGCCGATTTTTCTAAAAACAACGGCTAAGTAAGCTGAAATTAAGAGCAAAGCCGCTACTATCGCAATAATGCTTTTTCTTTTTAGTTCCGCGCCGATAGTTAAACCGATTGAATCAAACCGTTTTTCCTCAAGCTCGCCCAATTGATTTAAACCATTTAAAACTTCCTGATGTTTTTCTTCCGAAATCTCCGGCATCCTGATTAACAATCCTTTCTCACCTGCCTGTGAAATTGCCGCATTTGTTATTCCTTCTTTTTCTAAAATCTCTCTTATCCTCCCTAATTCGTAATTCGTAATTCGTAATTCACTAAATTCTGCTTCTAACAACGCTCCACCAGTGAAATCAATCCCTAAATTCAAGCCGTAAATCAAAAACACCGCCAGAGAAGCGAGCATCAAAATAACCGAGATTGAAAAGAAGATTTTGTAGAGAGTCAGCATAAAGTAATTCTATCATATAAAATTTTGCCGCCGACATCCATACTGAACGCCGGCGGCAACGAAAGTGCTAAACCTTGCTGTTTTTCGGCTGATACCAGAACAAACCTCCTTCTGTGGTCACTGTGAAATCACCGAAGAGATGAGGATACCGTTTGGTGACGATTTCTCCCACCTTACCGAAAACGAGACGAATTTCTTCTTCGGCGGTCGGGTGAGTCCGCATTTCCAGAATCCATCGAATGGTCCGCGGATTGGCTGACCAGCCGATGGTCGTAGCCAAACCGATTGGAGCGATTCGGCGCATCGCCGAGGTGATGACCTTCTTAACATGAAAAGGAACTCCCGAATCGTCAAGGCGGAAAAGTTCGGCAAGCTTGATCTGAAGTCCCTCCAAATGACGGAATGTCTCGCCGAAAACCTCAACAGCCTGCTCGTTTTCACGAATGACCGTCGGCAGCCACTGACCAAGATCTTCGAGCCGCACAAACCGGAGGGACTCCTGGGAAATGGCTACGCCGGCACGATGCCGTACGAGTTCGTGAGTGAACACCCGCGAAACGTCGACAAAAACAAAGTTCATCACCGGATGCTCGATGACCGAACCGTGCTTCACGTTCAAAATGTTCCCAAGGTAGTCGCTGTTGTGCTCACGAATCTTGGTGACGTTCCGGTTCATTCCAGGCTGGAAACTCCGATAACATAACCTGCCCATAACCTCCACCAGTTTTTCGGAGTCGGTCGGGGCATCGGAAACCCAATCTGGGATGCCAAGATAATCGAGATAGGCCCAAAGTCCTTCTTCGACAATCCTGGTTTCGCCGACAAGGAAAACTTGCGGTTCGACTTTATGCATTGTCGCCTCCCCGATTTTTTTTGAGCGTAACGCAGTGGTACCATCCACCGTCCGCACCCTTTTTCAGTTCGACTTTTGCTGTCACTTCCTCTACGAGTTGGTTGCCATCGTAAATGATAACCCTGGCAGGATGATGAGAAGTGCCTACTTCTTGTTCAAGTTCAACCTTTACCATAAACCCTCCTGGTTTTTTTGATATCATTAATCTTATGAAAAAGAAAGGGCGGCGCATTGCGCCACCCGATAGCTCACCTCTTCACAGAGTCTTCTGCCCCTGGAAGCGGACCCCCTGGAGTTTATCGTAGGTACGTTCGCACTCGCCATCGAGTTCCTCAAATGACAAATGAACCATGCCCATGTCGCCATAGATTCGTATTGGGACTGGGCTGGAGTTGGCTATATGGATGCGGAGCCGACCCTCCCAGCCAGGACTGATGCTCGAGATGTTGAGGCCGATGCCGACGCTGGAGTAAACAGTTTTCCCCACGCCGTGGGCAACGCAGTTCGGCGGAATCCGAAAATACTCCAGAGTCATCGCCTCCGCAAAACCTCGCGGAGGGATGTCGTAGTACGGAACCGCTGACTTCTCAAAGTAAAACTCGTGGTCTAAGTTTAGGGGATCAAGCGTCTTGCCAGCGGCAACGGCCCAATCAAAGACCAAGATGCGCGGATCAAGCCGGGCGTCGTAGCCGGCTGGCTGAAGACCATAGGAAATGATTCCGTCTCCGGCCACACGCTCTGAAAACGGCGCAATCATCCAGTGTTCCAAAGCCATTTTCCTAATCCACCAATCGGGTTTTGATGCCATAACTCACCTCCCGGGTAAGCAAAGCTAATCCACCAAGAAACGAACCAAAGTTGCTGGACTTAGTGTAGGGTCATTTCTTCTCAAAGTCCAGACAGACCGAATTGATGCAGTATCTCTTTCCGCCTCGCTCACGCGGCCCGTCGTCAAAGACATGGCCCAGGTGAGCCCCGCATTTTTTGCAGAGAACTTCGGTTCGATTCATGCCACCACTATAATCCGGTTTCAACTCAATATTTCCCAGATTCTTTGGCTGGGTAAAACTTGGCCAGCCAGTTTCAGAATCAAACTTGGTATCCGAAGAAAAAAGCTCGGTCCCGCAAATCGCGCATTTATACATCCCCTTTTCGTGGTGCTTCCAATACTTACCCGAAAACGGCGCCTCGGTCCCTTTCTTCCTGGCTACTTCATATAGCTCCGGTGATAGTTCTTTATCTTTTTTCACTTTATTATTTTTATTCATATTATTTCTCATAGCATCTTTGAATTTATTTTTGTTAAAGCTTATATGTTTTTTCGCTGCGTTTCTGAATAGTAATAATAAATATAGAATTATTACTCTTACTGAAAATGATTCTTAATCTTTCCTTGCGTAATCGGAAAATATCCTGATAGCCTTTTAATTTTTTAATATTAAGACTATTCCAATCCAAAGAAACTATTTTTTCAATTAAAAACTCGAGAAGTCTCCTGTCATCTTTGTTAAATTTAGAAAGTAGTTTTTTAAGAGGCGGCATTTAGCTTATGAAGCTCTCTCAAAATTTTTTTGGCATCCACACCCTTTTTATTTAGTTTAGTAAAATCAACGACGGTTTCCCAAAATCCCTCTTCTTCGTCAACAGAAGAAATCTTAAAAAGTGGTTTTGATTTTTTTACTACAATAAAAGACTCGCCTTTTTCTATACGAGAGATATATTTTTGCATATTTTCTCTCAACTCTTTTAATCCCAAAATATTGGTTCTCATAATGCTTAAAGTTTATCTTAAGATAAACTTGGTGTCAAGGTTCATATTTTATTTCCCATGACAATGTTTATACTTTTTCGGACGGCCATCCGGATGTTTCGCCCCGCACCAGCAGGGGTCGTTGCGGCCGATTTCCTTGCCTTGGGGTGATTTGTTTACGTTAACCGCGACTGACTGCGGCTGAACCGGCCGCATTTCAACACCGACTTTAAAAATCAGATTCACCACCTGATACTTTATTGACTTTAACAACCGCTCAAATATCTTTTGTCCTTCAATCCGGTATTCAACCAGGGGGTCGCGCTGGCCATAAGCCCGCAGATTAACCGAGTCGCGTAAATATTCCATCTGTTCAAGATGGTCAATCCAAAGCTCGTCAATTACCCGAAGTAAAACAAATTTCTCAATATTCCTTATCCCCTCTTCGCCGATTTTCTCTCTCCGCTCATTATACTTTTGTTTAACAAATTCTAAAATCCTCTGTTTTAAATTTTCTTTATTTTGAATTTCATTTAAAATTTGAAATTTAAAATTTGTAATTGTGTTTATTGTTTCCTCTATCTCTTTAAGATTCCATTCCGGCCCTTGAGTATGAACCCCAACCATTTCACTGACAAACTCGTTAAAATAATCAAAAATCATCTCCCGGCGTTCCGGCGATTGAGAGTCCAAAATATTTTTCCGTAAACCATAAATGGTCTCCCGGTGCTTATTCATCACATTATCAAACTCAAGAACGTATTTTCTAGCGTCAAAATGGTGGCCTTCAATTTTACTCTGGGCCTGCTCAATTGACCGGCTGACCAAATTATGCTCAATCGGCTGGTCTTCTGGAAAGCCAAGCCGCTCCATTAAGCTCTTAATTCTTTCACCGCCAAAAATCCTGATAACATCATCATCCAGAGAAACGAAAAACTGGCTTGAGCCCTGATCGCCCTGCCGACCGGAGCGGCCCCGAAGCTGATTATCAATTCTACGGGCCTCATGCCGTTCTGTCCCGATAACATGAAGTCCGCCGACTTGTTTAACTTTCTCTGCATTATCAGCACTTGGCGGATTGCCGCCTAAAATTATATCCACTCCCCGGCCAGCCATATTGGTCGCCACCGTTACTTGGCCAAATTTACCAGCTTGGGCAATTATCTGGCCTTCTGATTCGTGGTTTTTGGCGTTTAAGACGTTGTGAGGAATGCCCTCACGCCTAAGCATTTCTGAAATTAGTTCATTTTTCTCAATTGAAACCGTGCCGACTAAAACCGGCTGACCCCTCAGATGTCTTTCTTTAATCTCTTCAACTAATGCCTTCCATTTGGCATCGGCGGTCTTGTAAATCCGGTCAGGCAAATTTTCTCTTATCATCGGCTTATTGGTCGGCACCACAACGACATCAAGATTATAAACCTTATGAAACTCTTCGCTTGAAGTAGCCGCGGTTCCGGTCATTCCGGCCAATTTTTTATACATCCGGAAATAGTTCTGGAAAGTAATGGTGGCCATAGTCCGCGACTCTCTTTGAATGGCCACGCCTTCCTTGGCCTCCACGGCCTGATGGAGTCCCTCTGACCAGCGCCGGCCGGGCATAAGGCGGCCAGTAAACTCATCAACAATAATGACTTCGCCATTTTTAATCACATAATCTTTATCGCGCTTAAACAAAACATTGGCCCGCAAAGCTTGCTCAAGATGATGAACATAACGCATCCCGCCGTGCTCATAAATATTTCCAATCCTAAGCATTTTCTCCACCTTGTCTATCCCGGAATCGGTTATGGTTGCGGCTCTTAATTTTTCATCAACATTATAATCTTGATTTTCTTTCAAATGAGGAACAACTCTGGCAAAAGTTTTGTAAAGCTCGCCTGATTCGGTATCCGGCGCGGAAATAATCAAAGGAGTTCTGGCTTCGTCAATCAGAATTGAGTCAACCTCGTCAACTATGGCAAAGTTATGGCCTTTGGCCTGGGACATCTGACTCAAATCGTAAACCATATTGTCCCGAAGGTAGTCAAAGCCGAATTCATTATTAGTGCCGTAAGTGATGTCAGTTTCGTAGGCCTGGCGCCTTGTTACCGGCCGCAGAAACTCATGGAAAACCCTGAATGCTCCTTGGGCATCACGCATCTCATCTTTCTCGGTGTGGCCGGGGTCATAAACATAACTAGCATCATGATTAATACAACCAACAGTCAAGCCTAAGGCATTATAAATCTGTCCCATCCAAACCGTGTCGCGCCGGGATAAAAAATCATTGACGGTTACGATATGCACTCCCTGACCTGATAAAGCATTCAGATAAACTGCTAAAGTTGAGGCTAAAGTTTTGCCCTCACCGGTTTTCATCTCTGCTATTTTACCTTGATGCAAGACAATGCCGCCGATAAGCTGAACGTCAAAATGCCGCTGGCCCAAGGTGCGCTTAGCCGCCTCGCGGACCGTCGCAAAGGCCTCAGGCAACAAGTCATCAAGAGTTTCGCCTTTCCCCAGCCTCTTTTTAAATTCCTCGGTCTTTTCCTTTAGTTGAGTATCCGAAAACTCCCCAAATTCGCCTTCAAGCTTATTTATCTTCTCAACCAATGTCTGGGCTTTTTTTAGATACTTTTGATTCGCATCACCAAAGAGATTAGATAGAAAACTCATGGTTTAAATATAGTACTGAAAAAACTTGATTTTTTCAAATTTTCTGGAGGTGAAAAGCCCGCAGGGTATAGTTATTGAGGAACCTCTTGAGCCGAGCCGTTAAGAGAAGATATTTAATGTAGCGAGGCGAAAGAGGAGTGAGGGTTTTTTCTGAAAAACAGAGAATTAAGATAATTATATAAGTTGTACGAGGCCGAACGTTTCCGAAACAACTGTACCCGAGAGGCTTTTCACCAATGTTATTTTCCAAGGTACTTCTTGATCTGACGCTGGAGTTCGTCTTTGACGCGGTTGATGGCAGTGCGCAGGTCTTTATTGGTATCAGTCGCCCGCAAGAGTTTTCCCGGCAATTTCAAATTCGCTTCGGCATACCAGACTATGCCTTTATGATGATGCCGCGATGGTTTGCCTATTTCCACCCTCGCCTCGACTGCTGTCGGGTCAACTTTTTTCAAAAACTTTTCTAAACTGCCAATTTTTTTCTCAACCCAAATAACCAATGCATCATCTAACTTTATATTTGTCGGATTGATTTTTATGTGAAACATATTACTGAATTAATTCCTGAATCTTTGCTCTGGTTTTCGCACCCACATACCCGATTTGCGGAAAAATTCCATACTTTTGCTGAAATCTTATGACCGCGCTTCTGGTAAAAGGGCCAAAATAACCAGTCACCCGGGCTTCCGGATAAACACCCTGGCTGATTAAAAACTCCTGAAGCCAGCTTACATCATTCCCCCTTAAACCGACAAATAAGTCTCGGGGCAGGGAAGGCTGCATTGGCGGCTGGCTTATTTGCTGGCCCTGCAAACGAAGCAGCTCCTCCTGCAAACTTCTTATTTGATCTAAAATCACCTGAATTGATTGACCGGCTAAATTAAGCAGGGTCGGTGTTGGCACCGGAGTGACTATATTTTCCGGAACTTCAGAAACAATTTGAGCTTGAATAGTAAAAGCCGCAACCGGATCATTGTCAGTAAAATCAGATGTTTTTGATTGATTAGCTGGAATTACAACCACTTTATAAACATCTGAACCAAAACCTTTAATAAAATTAACCCCGCTACCCCCGCTTAAACTCATAAAACCAATCTCTTTCTGACCGTTAACATAAAAAACAATATAAGGAATTAAAAACTTTGAACCAGTCGGACCGCTGAAATATAGTTTTAAATTCCCTTCAAGGCCGATTGGGGTGGTAAACTCATACCACACCGGCTGCCAGTCTTTAACCGAATTTGAAAGAGATAAGTTACTGCCCAGCCCGGAAGTTGAACTGCTTTGAGTTGACGAAATCTTAAAGTCTTTAAGATGAGCAGTTTTATAGGCAAATTTCCCTGAAGCTACTGAACTGTCATTTAAAATATTAGCCATGGTCCAATTGGTAAATACGTCTGAAAAGATTTCACTAAAACCGTTTAATCTTAAAGTTTCATTTATAGATTCAATGCCGATTTTTGAACTTCTCAAAGAGTCAATTAGGATCTTATCGCCATAATGATCGGCTAAATAGTAAGCGAAAAGAGTGATTACCCCGTAATCGGGTGATAAATTTTTCCATTCGGCCAAGGGCTCGGAAGGGCTTTGACTAAAAGCAAAAACTCGCCGCCTTAAGTTTGAATTATTATAATCGTCGTCGTAACCAACGATCTTGATAGAATATTCGGAACGCAACTCATTTAACCAGGTGTCTTCAGTCGCCTTTCTTAAAAACTCCTTCTGGTTAAAACCTATTAGGTGCTGGAATTCGTGAGCCAAAAATATCTTAGCTTTTCCACCGACAACCGAATCAGCGCTTACAAAAAACATTTCTCTTTCATTGGAGTTCTGAACTTCTGTTTTTTTGTAAAGATGGCTGGTATCAAAATATCCGCCGGCTGGATCTTTAAGTTTGGTAAATAAAATTATAATTTTAGGGTCGTTGTCAATTCCAGGATTTGGCTCCAGGCCCCAGAATGCCCTTTCAATCGGATAAATTCGGTTATCAAATTCCTGGGCTAATTCATCTAATTTTGTTAAAAATAAATTTCTTTCCGGCTCTGAAATTCCGGCCCAGTAGTCATCGGATACATATAAGTAAGCGGTGACTGAAATTTTCCTTAAAGTGGCGGAAACTTTATCTCGGCCAAGATACTCAAACTTAGGGTCGATATTAAACTGAACTGTTTGGCCAATGACATCAGCGGAAACGACATTAAAAATCAAAAAATAAAAACTGGATAAAAAAACGAGCAGAAATAAAAAAAGTTTTACTTTATTAAAACTTCTCATAAATAAATCATAGCAGATTTTTCAAATCAGCGAAGTGAGTTTATGAAATCCTGGGCTTCTTTGGTGTAGTTCGGGTCAATTTTTGCCGCCATTTGAGCGGCTTGAATGGCCTTACTTATCTCCCCTGTTTCTTTATAGGCCACTGCTAAAGAAGCAAAGTATTGAGGATTTTTTGGATTAAGTTTGACTAAAGCCTCATAAATTTCGGCGACTTTTTGGAAATTTCGCATTCTCAAATAAATTTCGGCCACTCTCAAAGCATCTACTTCATTACTTTTATACTCGTAGCCGGACTTCTCAATGATCTCAGCGCCTTTCTGAAGATCGCCAGCCTGGGCGGTGGTAATGCCAAGATACCAGTGAGAAAGCTTGACCTCTGGATTTAACTCAACCACTTTTTCAAACCATTCAATCGCTGTTTTGTAGTCTTTTTTATTAAGGTAAACCTGAGCAACTTCATAATAAGTTCGGACAAAGGTTGGTGAAATTTCAAGAGCTTTAAGGCTGTTTTCTAAAGCCAGGTCATTAAAAGAAGAATTGGGGTCATTTTTGCCAAGGACAATGTAAGCCCGGCTGATATAAAGGTAAGGCAGATAATCCTGTGGTGATTCTTCAACATTTTTTTGGACATTTTGGACGGCCACTAATAATCTTTCTGCTGTTTTTTGATCCACGCCAGTTTTTGAGGTAAGTTCCAGAATGTATTGGGCATAGCGGTGGCGGATTTCATACTTTCCAAAAGTGTCGTAGCTCATTGCTTTTTTGAATTTTTCAAAAGCCAAATCATGGTTGCCGCTCCAGGAAGCGATAATTGCTCTGGTGGTAGCATAGTTGGCTTTGGCTGGCACGACTTCAAAGAAATAAATTGAGAAAACTGCGATAATGACCAAGACCATGCCTGCGAAATTAGCCATTAAGTCTCTTTTTGGCTGAAGATTTTGAAGCTGCTGGTTTAAACTTTCTACCCTTAGCTGATTAATTAATCCAAGGATGATGAAAAACATTATAAAGTTGGCCGAGGTATCAAAAATAAAGGAATTGTGAATCATATAGGCGACCAAGGTGGCAATCAAGCCGGCCTTTAATATTTTTTCTTCAGGATTTGAGTTCAGCCGTCTTAAATCTTGAAAGGCCCGATAGTAAATCAAAAGATAAGATAAAAAGCCGACCAAGCCCATAGTGAAAAGAACTTCAAGAAATTGATTGTGAGCCCGGTCAAATAAAGTTTCAGAACCTATTCCCCTAAAGAACTTGGGATTAAAGTGTTTTGAAAAAGGAATATTAAACATTTCCGGGCCCCAGCCCAAAAATATGGTTTTTAATGAATCGTTCCAGCCATTAAAACCAGCCTGCCAAGCCCAGGCTCGGGTCTGAACCGTATAGGCCGTAGGTGAAATGTCTGAATAGCGGGCCAAGTATTGATTCTCTCTCACAAAATCAGCCTTGCGCAGAGAGTACAAAGTTCCGGCAACAATAATAACCAGGATTGAAAAATAGATGGTATATCTTTTAACTTTAGGCGACCCAAAACCAGCCGAGTATAAAAAACCAAATAAGATTACGCCGACAACCACGCCAAGCACCGAACCCCTGACTCCGGTCAGTAAAATCGCCAAAGCATCTATCAGAAAAACTGAACCGTAGAAAAATTTTTGGTTGTAAGAATTGCCGGGCTTAAAAAAGAGCATCAAAGCCAAAAAGGCATTAATTATAATGTAACCGGCAAAAAGAGCCGGGTTGCCAATGGTCCCGAAAATTTTTGCCCGGCCGCCAGAACCAATCACCCAGCTTAAATCAGTTTTTTGCAAAAACCCGTAAAAGGCCGAAAGCAAACTGACAAATAAAGATAGTTTAATAAAAGTAAGCCATTCTTCTTTTTTCCTTAAAACTCCAGTGGCAATAGCGAAGAAACCCCAGAAGTGCAGAAAACTCAACCAGCCGCCCATTCGCTCTAAACTGCCAAAAAAGCTCTGATAAGTATTGGTGCTGGTAAAAGTGACCAAACCAAAAGCGGCTGTGAAAATCGTTATCGCCCAAAAAAGAGGCGTTCGGGGAGGCGTAAATCTATAACCGTATCTGATTAACAAAATTATGTAAAAAACCGCCAGAATCTCAACCAAGGAACGAAAAACAATAATCTTGCCAAAGTGAAAGGGCGAGATATACTGACTGAAAATAATTAGAGGGATAAAAGCAACAAAATAAATTCCATATTTCAGGAATTTTAGCAGGGCCGGCACCGCTGTTCTGGTATTGCTTTTTTGGTTTGACATCAGTTATTTTCTATGCTAATTACAGGTTAATTTATGAAACGACTGTCCTTATTTCTGGGCGATATTGCGGTACTTTACGCCTCTTTATACTTAACTTTACTGGTCCGTTACGGACTTGATTTTAGCTCTCAACTTCCCCTCCACTTACTCCCTTTTTCTTTAGTTTTTATTTTATGGATTCTGGTTTTCTATATCGCCAATCTTTATGAACTGAATTTCGCCAAAAATTCGCCCGAATTTTACTCTTCCTTATTTAAGTCAATTACTGTCTCGGCAATTATCTCGGTTCTATTCTTTTATTTGATGCCTTTTGTAATTGAAACGGTTCAAATCGAGCCGAGAAGAAATCTTTTAATTTACATCGCCGTCTTTACCGGTTTGGTCTCGTTGTGGCGCTATCTTTATAACCGACTATTAGGCAAAACCTTTAAAAATAATACTATAGTTGTCGGCTTCAATCAAATTGCTTTTGATTTAGCCAAGTTTTTAAATAAAAATCCGCAATATGGCTACAATTTAAAATACGCCCTTGACGTTTCCGAACAGGCCGCTTTCTCTTTTGAAAATGTTGATTTCAGGCAAGTCCGCGGCGCTAAAGATATTGAAAAGATTTTGGAGACCAATCATATCAACACGATTATTTTAAGCCCCGAGGCCTATCGCCTGCCCGATATTATTGACGTTTTTTATAAAGCCAGCAAAAGAAACGTCCAGTTTACAAACCTGGCCAGTGCCTATGAAAGAATCCTGAAAAAAATCCCGCTTGAATCGGTGAATCAGCTTTGGTTTTTAGAAAATATCTCCCGCGGAGAAAAAAGACTTTATGAATTTTTGAAACGAGCCCTTGATATGTTACTGGCTATAATCGGCCTTGCTGTTTTAATCGTCTTATTTCCATTTGTCGCCCTGGCCATAAAATGGGGAACCGAAGGACCTATATTCTATAAACAAATCAGAATCGGCAAGGGAGGAAAAACTTTTGAGGTCATAAAGTTCAGAACAATGATTAAAGATTCAGAAAAGTACGGCCCGGTCTGGGCAACCAAAAAAGATCTCCGAGTCACAACGATTGGGGGCCTTTTAAGAAAGACCCGCTTAGACGAACTGCCGCAAGTAATCAATATCCTAAAAGGAGAAATGTCAGTGGTTGGTCCAAGAGCTGAAAGACCAGAATTTGTTCAGAAATTAAAAAAAGAAATTCCTTTTTATGAAGAAAGGCTTTTAACAAGGCCTGGGCTTACCGGCTGGGCCCAGATAAATTTCGGAAAAGATCTGGATTCATCAGATACCAAAGAAAAACTTCAATATGATTTGTATTACATCAAGAACCGCTCACTCACGATTGACTTGGCCGTAATTTTAAAAACGATCAAGACGGTTCTCTCGGCCACAGGCTGGTAAAAAATTTTTTATAATAGCAAAAAAGTTATCAACATATTGCTTGAAAAGAAAAAATTCTTTATTTTTAAAATAGCACGAGCCTTCGCGCTCATTTTAGAAAGGAGTATCTAAAAAACAGTGGACAAAAATTCTAAAATTTCCGCGAAGCCAACAACTCAAGAAGAAATCATTCCACCACTCAAACAAACGAGGCCGAAAAGACCTCACCAGGATGACGAAGAAGAACCTGAAGCTTCTTCCCCTGCCCGCGGCAACATCAGTCGCGATCCAATGGTTGAGTGAAAACGATTTCCGAATGAGATACGGGGCTTAAGCCAAGTCCCGTTTCTTTTTCCTAAGTTTTTCTCTTATCGGGATTTCGGAATCAAGAACTGTTTTCACGGCATTGCCAAAAGCTAATTCCATCTCTCTAACTTCTCTGATAAGCTCGGCGAGCTCGTGCGGCTCAAGACTGGCGGCCTGGTCAGTGCCAAACATATTTTTATCCAAAGTAATATGCCGTTCGATTAAATGAGCGCCGATGGTAGCTGCAGCCAACGATGGCGCAATTCCTTTTTCATGGCCGCTATATCCTACCGGCATTCCGGGAAATTCCCGCCTTAACTTATCAATCATTTTCAGATTAAGCTCTTCTTCTTTGGCCGGGTAAGTTGAAACAGTATGTAAAAGAATCAAATTATCAGTGCCTAAAATTCTGACTGCATGTTTAATTTCATCCATTGTGCTCATGCCGGTAGATAAAACAACTGGCCGACCCTTTTCTTTTATTTTTTCTAATAACTCATTATGGGTAAGAGAGGCGGAAGCAACTTTATAGCAAGGGAGGTTAAACCCTTCCAGAAAATCAACGCTCTCTAAATCCCAAGGCGAAGCAAACCAAAAGATTCCTTTAGTATTGCAGTAGCGGTCAATCTCTTTGTACTCGTCTTTTGTAAATTCCAAAGCCCACTTCAAATCGCCGTTGGTTGAATCTTTAAAATCAGATTTTTTAAGACGCTCAACCGACTCTTTCGGTAGTACTCCCCTTTTGACGGCGTTTTCCAAAACCGCTCTGTCAACCTGCCGCGGCTTAGCCAATTCCTCGGCTGAATAAACCGCCGGTACCGTTCGTTTTTGAAACTTTACGGCCTGGGCTCCGGCTTCAACCGCCGCATCAATCAGTTTCTTGGCAATCTCCAAACTGCCGTTATGATTTATCCCGATTTCAGCCACAAAAAAACAAGGCTGTTTTTTACCTACAGCAATATTGCCAATATGGATATCGTGAGTATCTAAAGATGAATTACCAACTATAGTCCTGGCAAATCTTGCTATTGGAGAAAAAAATGCTTTAAACATTGTAATGTAATTTTATCATAGAATATTAATAATAACTGGTCAATTTTAGAAATTTGAGGTAGTATATTTAAGCTTATGAAAGAAAATTTTAGAATTGGCTTCATCTGCATCGGTCCAGAAAGAAGTGGGACAACCTGGCTTTATCAATGTTTAAAGGAGCATCCTGAAATCTGCGTTTCCGAGCCAAAAGAAGTCAACTTTTTTAATTCCACTCAAAGTTTCTGGCGGAAAGATCTTATCGGCAAAAGCAATTACGAGAAAGGTTTGGATTGGTACAAAAAACATTTCAATCATTGTGGACCTGGCAAAAAAATTATCGGAGAATTTACCCCGATTTACCTACATTCTCCAGAGGTCCCGGAAAGAATCCACAAACATTTTCCGGATACGAGATTAATTTTAATTTTAAGAAATCCTATTGAACGTCTTTACTCACACTATATGTACACCAAACTAAAAGGATTTTATGAATTGCCGTCTTTTGAAGAAGTTATTGAAAAAGAAAGAGGTTTTGTTGAAGAAAGCTTATACAATAAACATCTCCAAAATTATCTAAAGTACTTCCCGCGAGAACGTCTTTTGATAATGATTTATGAAGATATAGAAAAAAATCCCGGGGCTTTTGTTAAAGAAGTGTTTAGATTTTTAGAGATAGACGAAAACTTTGTACCGCCATCAGTAAATAAAACCATCAACCCAGCCGGAACAGTAATGGTAAGAAATAAAATCTTATCTATAAAAGATTTCGTTAAAAAAATCCCAGGCGGGAAACTTATAATTCAGCTTTTCAAAAAAACTTCTTTTTATAAAAAATTAGTTGATTCGTTAGCCACCAAAACCGGCACGGTCAAAGCCGACTACGGCAAAATCAACCCAGAAACAAAAAAACGGCTCGCCGAATTTTACAAAAAAGATATTGAAAACTTAGAAAAATTCCTTGGCCGAGATTTAAGTTGGAAATGATATTCTAAAAGTTAAAAAAATAAAACGGGCTCGTCAAGCGACGAGCCCGTTCGCAACCAAGATCAGGTTTTGACCTCGATCCCCTCCAGATACTCCAGCCGGACTTTGCCTTCCGGCAGAGCCACCTTCACCACCATCAGATGACAAAGGTCAGGAGTAAAGTGCTGATGGGCCTGGCCGGCCGGGATGTGCAGCCAGTCACCCTCGTAAAGAACTACCTCCTTGCCGCCTTCGATGCTGTTAGCAAGGAAAGTCAGACCGTCTTTTGTCCAGGGATCCACGAGTCGGCCGCCCAGAACAAAACGAACGCTCCCCTCCATACAGAAGAACACGTCGTCCTCGTGGAGATGGACTTCGGCCGGACGATGCTCCACGTGGAGATTCCGGAGGAATCGAACCGGAAATCCTTCCTCGTACAGCTTGGCCGACCCTTCCAGTACATGACTCCCCTTTTTCTCGGGTTCCCCGTAGAATTCCCTTACCACACGTCCAAACACATGTCTGACTGGCCTCAACTCGCTCATTGCGTCCTCCTTGGACCTAAACCGCCCTGAATACGAAATAGAAAGCCTGGGCCTGTGTCAGTAGATTCTTTTCTTCTTCAATCAAAGTATCTACCAGTTCAGCTTCGGCCTCCTCAATGATCTTCATCTTCTGTACCAACGGTAAATCTACCGTCGCCAAGTTGATCGGAACGATAATCGGGTAGAAGTCAACCGACCTTACAAGGGACGGCTCTTCAACCACAACTGTCCTCTCAAGATCAAACCCGGCTTGGGTGGCTAAATCCGGCATCTCGCTGACCCTGAACATTTTCGCATCCTTTGGAGCATCTCTTTTGATTGAGTGCCTCTCCATAAGAATCCTGTTTAGAATCGAATTCAGCTTGACGAAAACAGGATTATTATTAGAGCCGGATTTATTGAAATGCTCTTCCCGAGAAGGGTCAGTTTCTAAGGCAGTCACCTGGCGCGGTTCCATCACAACCAGAACGCCGCCAGTCTGTAGAAGGCTCCTTGCCTTCGACAGCACCTTCACGATGCAGCCGTCGGTTTCGGGCTTAAGCCCATCTTCTTCAAGCTTCTTCTTGAGTTGGTTGATTGGCCAATGAAGGACATTGTTGGCCACAGCCACATCAAAAAGAGTATCTGAAGAAAAAGACATCAGGGGTGAAGTCATTATCCGCAGCTTCAACGACTCCCAGAAGCTGTTCTGGCGAAACCCCCGCCGGAAAAATTTTAGGTATTCGACGGTTCTTTCAAACCGACGGCCCAAAACTTCTTTGGCCCCTTTCTGAACCAGCCATTCCTCCACGTCACCGCCTTCCAGAAGCAAAAACCCCATCATTTCGGTCATTGCCCTGGAATTATCAATGGCGGTTATTGAGGCCGGGCAAAACCCAGAAATGGCAAAAGTAGAGGTACCATAACCGCAGCCAATATCCAGAACATCCTTGCCTCTTAAGCCGCCACTGGCAGTTTCGGCCAGAAGGGCTGAATTCTGGGATTGACGCAGATATGAACCACGAACCCAGCCTTCGACAGAATAAATGGCTGGGAACAAACCCTCAAAAAGATCGCCCTTGGGGTCGTAAGCATGGATAGGTCCTTCACTCATTTCTCACCTTCCTTGAAGTTGATTTTCAATTTTTAAACAGGATTTAACGGACGATACCCTGGACTTCAAGACTATAAAAGAATGAAGTACTTTTGTCAAGATTTTGGATTGGCAAAAACATTATCAGTAAATTTAACCAACACTTTATAAAATCCTGGCGGGTTATCAATAAATGGGAAATGATGACTTTGGGGTATGGCCTTAACTAAACATCTGCTCTTTTTTAATTTCTCTATAACCGATAGCCAGTTTTTATTTTCTGCACCATAAATAAAGATTTTGGGCAAATTTATTTTTAAAAAATTTTTAAGAAGATGTCCGTTCTTACAAATTTTGGCGTGAGAAACGCTAAAATCAAAATATGATTTTATTGAAACACCGTCCAATTGTCTGCCATATCTTTTAAATCCTCGGTTTTTTGATTTTTTCAAATCTTCAACCATATCCGGGAAAAGTCTATTTCTAAAAATATCGAGGCCGGCTTTTTTAATCTTTCTTGACCACCGGGCATTTTGAGAAACCAAACTTCCTTCAACATTCACGAAGCCGGCAACTTTTTTCGGATATTTTTCGGCATATAAAAGAGTAGCTATGCCGCCGATGCTGTGGCCGACTAAAATGAATTTTTTAAATGAAAACTTTTTAGCGGTGTGCTCAATGATTTTTACTAAATCATTTATTCCTAAACTTTTTCTGGATGGATAAAGAGAATTACCAACTCCCGGCCAATCAAAAGCAAAAATTTCGTAATCTTTAAGTCCTTTAACTTTTACAGCATCGATAAAATCTTCTTTTGAACAGCCTAAACCATGAATAAAAATTATTGTCCCTCTTTTACCGGGTCGATAAAAATACCTGATTTTAATTTTCGAATTTTTTAATTTAATCGGAAATTTTGAAAGATTAATATTTTTCATAAAAATTTATTTAAATAAGGCGACAGTGAGCCTCCAAAGATTTTATAAAATCTTTGGAGGCTCAAGTAAAACTCAAGAACTTCGGACTTGTTCGAGCATCGCCACTGCCTCGGCAACGCGTCTTTTCAGTTCTTCTTCGCTGATCGGCATCTCGCCTCTCAGAAAAGAAAAAACTTCCTCGCGCTGATGAACCAGTGATTCTTGTGATTCGTCTGAAGTGTTAAGGTACAAAGGAATGTAACCAGCCGGCGGAATCTCAATCTGTCGGGCGCCACGAAGGAAACCGTCGAAGTCGAACACGCTGGCGTTGGTGATATTGCCGACGGTTTCCAATTCCCGCTGACGATAAGCAATCCGCCGCCTGACCGCCTCCAAATCGCAGTAGAAGTAGATGCATCTGAAATGTACTGTGATCGGCAATTCCGGAATCGGTTTCCCGTCCCTTTCTGCTTCCTCACGCTCAATGGTCTGAAGGTACCAGTTGGCGCTTTCAAGCATCTCAACGAACGGCACCTGGTGAGCTTTACGAGTCAGCATCACCATTTCCAGAAACACGGCTTGAGGCCTCTCTACTATCAGCTTAGTCTTCACCTCGAATCGAGTCGCCTCGTTCTTGAAGACGTGCTCGATCTTAACGATGTGAACGTCACTTCTCGTCGGCCAGAAGCGCTGACGGACATCGTCCATAGACACAAAAACAGCATCCTTGTACTCGGGTAAACTCATTACCCAATTCCGGAAGAATGACTTGCCGCTGAAAACCAGACCGGAGAAAACACTGACCAAAATCACCTGATTATTACCCATACCATCCTCCTTTTTAATGAACCGTTGTTGACTTTTTCAAGCTAATACCTTATATAATTAAATCAATAATATGTCAAACAGCCGTATAAAAATTCCTAAAAAACTCTTACTAAAACTAAAAAGACTTAAACTTGTCGGTTTTGATTTCGATGGCATTTTCACTGATGGAAAAGTTATATTGAGCGAAGATGGAATTGAACATGTGATATGTAGCCGCAAAGACGGACTTGGTATTAATGAACTGCAACGTCTCGGCTTGAAATTGACAGTTATTTCAAAAGAACCAAATAAAATAGTTGCGACGCGAAGTAAAAAACTTAAAATCGAGTATGCTCACGGGATAAACGATAAATTAACTCTCTTTAAAAAAATACTTAAAGAAAAAAAGATAAGCCCTTCAGAGGCGGCTTTTATGGGTGATGATTGGAATGATTTGGAGTGTATGAATTATGCCGGTGTGGCTTTTACTGTAGCTGACGCAAACCCTCTATGTAAAAGGGTCGCTGATTATACAACTAGCCGAAAGGGAGGTGATCACGCCATAAGAGAAATATGCGATTTAATTGTTTTAGCAAAAGAAAAACGGTATAAATAATTTAGCCAAACAAACTCGTAATCACTATTCCAGCAAGCATTATACTGGTGGCAAGTAATCTCTCTTTTATATTTTTTTCCTGTAAAAGCCGACCGCTTAAAATCACGGCCCAAAATGACCAGAGCCGCTTAACACTGGCGGCATAGGCGGCCAAAGTGTAGTTAAGTGCTTGGGCAGTCAGAAAAAAACCGGCAATATTGACCACAACCATTAAAAAAATAATGCGCCGATTTACTTTTAAATGTTTAAAAATCGAAAAATCTTTTTTCTGAACAGTATAAATAGCCAAACTGACTAACCCGACAATAATCAGATAAATTGCAGAAAAAAACAAAGCTGATGAAGTTACTACCGCTTTTTTATCAAAAGGAAAAGAAAAAGCAAAAAATAAGGCACCTAATATCCCTAAAAGTATGCCTTTCTGTTCAAAAATATTGGCTAAACTAATTTTTTTGCCCTCCGGATTAACTAAAAACCAAAGGCCGGCTATAGTAGTTAAAACGCCAATCATGCCCCAGAAAGATGCTTTCTCGCCCAAAATAAAAAAACCGGTTATTAAAACAAGCGGCGGGGTCAACAGTCTGGTTGGAGAAATTATAGAAGCATCATCCTGACTAAAGGCTTTGTAGTAAATCCAGTGGCCGAATAAGCCCAAGACAGAAGTCATAAAAAAAGCCAACCAAAAGCCTTGTTTAATCTCCGGGAAATCGAAAAAGAAAATAAACAAAATAGAAATAAAAATACCGGAAAGCAAAAAATTAAAAGCAAGAAGGAGTCTCTCGTTTATCTTGCCGTCTCTCAGGGCATACCTGATTACTACATCCAAAAGCCCGGCGAAAAAAGTGCCGGGAATCATAAAGAGTAGAAATAATTTAATGTTCTCCATTATTTCTTTTTAGAACTGCTTTTCGCCTGAATAATCAAATCACAAACTTCTCTTACTGCTCCGTCACCGCCTTTGGCTTTAGTCACGTAATCAGCCACTTTTTTTGCTTCTTTGGCGCCATCACCCACGCAGACCGAAAGGCCGACAAATTTCATTATTTCAATGTCGCCGGTGCTGTCGCCGACAAAACAAATATCCTTTAAGCTTGCCTTGGGATGATTTTCTTTTAAATACTCTTTGAGACCAGCAACTTTGTCTTTATTCTGGACTAAAGGAACGCCGAGCTTCCAGGCCCGGGCCTGGACATAACCGCTTCTCTGGGTAGTTAAAATAAAAACCGAAACCCCGACATTTTCTTTCCGCACTAAATCTATCCCCTGACCGTCTTTATGAGAATATCTGGCCGATTCAAAAACATAAACAAAATCTCGACCGGTATGCTGGCTCGCCGCTTCTTTGGTCATAATAACACCGGTATCAAGATATAAAGGCGTCAGCACCCCGTCATTATCAAGAGCCAGGACTTTTACTTTCTTGAATTTGTCTAAAAGTTTTTTAGTCATATTAGAGTCATATTAGATTTAAATAACAATAATTCTTTGAATCGTCAATTGTTGTAATTTTTCAAAAAATGATAGATAATATAATCCTGAACTTTTCGCACCTTACCAAGGAGGTTAGACATGGCGAAGCTAAACGTAATCCAGCCCCATATCCACCCTTCAGAGGTGGTAAGGGGCATAACGGCAAGAGATCTTGAGGGTCTCAACGTTGTTTTCATCAATATGCCGCTTCGGGAAACGGCGCTACCAAACACCACACCCGAGGGTCCGCTATTAATGGCGACAAACCTGATTCGGAACTATGGGGTTAGTGCTTCAGTAATTGACCTCAACGCTTACCGGATTAAAGACGAGCTGGCTCAAAAACGCGGACTCCCGCGAGGCCGCCACCTGACCGAAGAAGAGGCCTTTGGTAAAATCCAACGCCATTTCCTCAAATTTGGCGAACCAGACCTTGTTTGCCTTTCAGGAATGATCACCACTCTGAAGTGGCAAAAAGCAGTGGCGGGAATGGTCCGCCGGCTGGTACCTAACACTATGCTCGTTTCTGGCGGGGGCCTGGCTACTGAATTAAAAGTGGGACTGTTTAACTACACCCCTGAACTCGATGGAGTGGCCCACTCCGAAGGAGACGATGTCATCGTCAAAATCTGCTACGACGCGGCGGTTATTCGGCGCCACGGCCGGCAACATGCTCTCAACTCGGGCAAGCTCGAACCCTATTTACTGCAGGACGGCTCCGGCCGTCTGATGTACGAAGGCGATCGGCCCGATGATTTGGACCGATTCCCATGGGTTGACCTTGAGCTTTTGCGCGAAGATGTTGACGGGGTCAAAATCCTTGAGCAATATCTTCAAGCCGAAGCTTGGGGACTTAGCGCAAACAACAGCTCGGCGGCACCGTTTGTAACCGCGCCGAAAACCACTTCGGTTTCTTCCCGCGGCTGTCCCTATGGCTGCAAATACTGCTATCGGGGCGCCCAAGGAGAACGCAAGTGGCACGTGAGGTCGGCCCGCCATCTGGTTGAGGAAATGAAAGAACACATGGCAAAGTACGGCATAGCTTTCAAGAGCTGGCCGGACGACAACTTTGCGGTGACATTCAAAAGGATTAAGGAACTCCGGGATATCATTGTCGCAGAAGGCATCAAGATTCCCTGGGGAACCCACACTCGCCTCGACGAAGCCGGTGGCTTTGTTCCTAACTCACGTCAACCCCATCACGAGAGAAACTTCTTTACCGACTATATCTTTGAGGATCCGCTCCGGATCAAGCTAATGGCTGAAGCCAACTGTAAGTACGTCGGCTTTGGACCAGAAAGCGCTCACCCAGACACCCTTGAAGAACTCGGCAAAGGAGGCTTCACTCTCAAGGCAGGTTTGATCCCAGTTGGAGTCAACGGCCATACCTACTACTTCCCCAAAGCCATGATCTATGGAACCAAGCACACCATGGAAGCGGGGATTCACGCCAACATGACCTGGATCAAGTTTAATCCGGGAGAAACGCTGGAACGGCTCAAGCAGACAGTTGCCTTCATCAAATGGCAGATTGATTACTACGCAACCTTCGGAATACCGGAAGAAGCGGTGAATAAAAACATGTTCACTCTTACCTGGTATCCTGGGACGGAACTAATCAATCACCCTAAGGTGAGGTTAGAACTTTCGCGCGTCTTCGGTCTGAATTTCCAAAGGATCAACGGCAAGTGGGACCCTGTCTGCGATGAGGCGTTCTACCGGTATTGCCTGGAACTAGACGACGCCACCAAGCTCCTTCACGGCCCGGACGGCGAACCGCTGAACTTCAGCGAAATGCCAAACGACTTGGCCCTACAAATCAACGAGTATGTCAGCTCCGGCCAAACTCTTCGTATCCTGGACATATAAGTAGTGCGGACTCTCGTACGCCAGGAAAAAAGCCCGACAGGTTCATCTTGTCGGGCTTCGCTCTTTATTTTTCGCCCCCTCTCCTCTTCAAAATCTTGCCAATCAGCCAAAACTGGTATTCGCTGTCAACTTGGAGAGAGTCTTCCTCGGTCATCTGGACAATCGCCATTTTCCCGCCCCAGCGATGGCCGATTTTATGAAATAAATCTGTCTTAGTTATATAAAAAGCTCCGTTCTCATGATAAACTTTTGGTAAATCCTGCCTGACCACTCTTTTCATCACCGGAACTTCCGGTTCAAAAGCAACCTCTCTGCCTGACTCATCAACCTTCGGCCGCCATTTCCACTCATAGGTTTCAGGCAAAAAAGCAGTGATGCAAGAATCAAAACCTTGATTCTTTACCCTATTCACGCACTCCTTTATAATTTCTGATTTTAAAAGCGGCGAAGTCGGCTGAATGCAGGAAACGAAATCAGGCACGTAATTTTCTTTTTCTCTTAAATAATCCAAAGCATGTTTAATTACCGGCTCAAGAGTAATCTTATCGCCAGCCAGTTCTTTTGGCCGGTCAACCACCTCGGCCCCGAATTTCTTAGCCACTCCCGCAATCTCGGCATCGTCAGTTGAAACAATCACCCTATCCACTACACCAGAATTCAAAACCGCTTCAATAGTATGAGCAACTAAGGGCTTCTCGTTTAACAATCTTATATTTTTTCGGGGCACTCCTTTGGAACCGCCCCGCGCCGGAATTATAGTAATAATTTTTGGCTTCATAATTTTTATACTTTGTGGCTAAGGCGGAAAAATAAGTAGTTAGAGATTATATGGACCAATAAAAGATGCAGCGACTCTACCGGCCCATAGTGGCCCTTTGGCGAAGTTGCGGTAATTACATGAGCGCAGCAGTTTTTTGCCTCACCGCCGTCAAATCCAAGAACCCCGACAGTGTTTCCGCCTTTAGAATTAACATATTCTATAGCTCTAATCAAGTTTGGCGAATCTCCGCTTCCTGAAAAAACAATAAGAACATCGCCGGGTTTATAAAGATTCCTCAACTGCCCGACAAAAACTTTCTCATATCCCTCGTCATTGCCTAAAGCGCTTAGGTAAGGAACGCTGTCGCTTAAACTTAGGGTTCTAAACGGCTTGTCTTCCCCGGCCCCGGCGCAAAGAGCCAAGTCTTCGACAAAATGAGAAGCATTAGCCGCGCTTCCGCCGTTTCCCACTACAAAAATCATTGAACCGCGCTCCCTTGCTTCTAAAAGAGTGTCAACTAACTTTTCAACTGAGCCAATGTCAATCGATTTTGTTAAATCAAAAAAATGTTCGGTATATTTTTTGAAAAACTGATTGAACGATCCGTTTGATTCTTTAAAAAATTGTTCTATCTGTTTCATTATTTATTGCTTCATCAAAACCACTCCTTTAATTAATTTGCCTGATTCTAAATCATTTAATCCTTCGTTTATTTGGTTGAAAGTATATTCTTTGGTAATAAGTTTAGCTAAAGGCAAAACACCGCCAAGATGCTCTTCAACAAATCCCGGCATATCTTTATCCAAAAAAGTCCCGCCGCCCCAGCTCCCTAAAATCTTTTTTCCTTTTATTAAATCAAAAGGGTCAATAGAGATTTTGGCAGCCGGAGGAAGATTGCCGGCCAAAACCACGATTCCATTGTCTTTGGCTGATTCAAAAGCTTTTTCCATTGCCTCTTTTGAACCAGAACATTCTATCACAAAATCAAATTTTCTTAAATTAATTTCAGCCGGATTAATCGCTTCTACACCCAATGCTTCCTTGGCCCATTTAAGTTTCCAGTCAACTATATCAATAGCTGTAGTTCTTGCGCCTAAGCTTTGGGTTTTAATCAAGGCACTTGCGCCAACGCCGCCTATACCAAAAACTGCCGCCGTATCATCTTTTTTGATATTCAAATTTTTCGCAATCCCGCCGCCGGTCAAAACGGCACAACCAAGCAAAGCGGCGACAGAGGGGTTTACTTTTTTATCAATTGACACCACCCTATTTTCGGAAATAACCGCATATTCAAGAAAAGTCGCGGCTGGCCCGGCGTTAACCAGACCTTTTTCGCTTTTATATTTTGGCGGTTCTGCCTCAATCCCCTCTCCTTTTATCCAACTAACAACCACATAATCATCATTTTTTACTTTCTTAACACCCTCACCAATATCCAAAACTATTCCCGAAGCTTCATGGCCCATAAGATGGGGAATGTATTCTTTTCCTTTTCTGCCTTTTATTTCGTTTAACTGGCTGTGGCAAAGCCCGCTGGCTAAAATTTTAACCAAAACCTGGCCAGACTTAAGGGCTGGCACTTCCAGTTCTTCAATATAAAGAGGCCCGCCTATATTTCTTAAAACTGCAGCTTTGGTTAACATTTATTTAAGGAATAAACCAATAGTAATCACCGGTATAGCCGACTTCTTTAAAAAGTTTCTTCCAGCCGTCGACGCTTAAAATAGTTTGAGCCGTCAAATTCCACATCATCATTCTTTTATTTTCTTCTTTATTTCGGTAGGCATCTACGGTAATATAGGCGTGTTTTTTCTTGACTCGCTCTATTTCTTTAATCGCTTTTTTGCAGTCTTTCAAAGGCAAGTTGTGAACCGTATTGATAGAAATAACCAAGTCAAAAGAATTATCGTCAAACTGGCTTAAATCCTTGGCATTGCCGACAGAAAGAATAGGTTTAATTTTGGGCATAGAATTTTCAACGGCGTATTTAGAAATGTCTATGCCCCTTATGGTAATAAAAGGAAGCCAGTATAAAAAGTCGTTAAGCATAAAACCTTTGGCCGAACCAACATCCAAAACACTGCTTTCATTTGTTAAGCCGTAGTAATTTATGAAATCCCTGACTACTGACGCCCAGCGGCCGTCATATCTATAACCTCCGTAGCCGCGCGCACGAGATCCATCAAAAAACTCTTTTCCGAACTGTCTGGCAATTTTAATATCTTCTTTGGTCTTTTCGGTACCTCTTGCCTCAACGTTTCTTTTCGGTTTCGGATATTTAGTTAAAAGATCTAATTCAGGCATAATTAAACTGTATAAACTTTTCCTTCCTTTATTGATTTTATAATATCCCTGCTGGCAAATTTTTTATCCTTGGTATACCTAATTAAACAACCGGCTTTAATTGCATCTCTTTTCTCATTTAAAAAACTTCCTGATTTTGAATTTATATAGTCAGGCCCTCTGATGTAATATTTTGGTTTTATTAAATTGATAATCTTTGATACATTACTCTGTTTATTATGTCTATTAAATATGGCAAAATCAACGGAACTTAACTGACTGACCATATACGCTCTTAAATCTTCATTAAAAATTGGCCGACCCGGGCCTTTTTGTTTTCTTACTGATTTATCATCAGCCACAGCTACGACTAAAACATCGCAAAGCTTTTTGGCTGATTCAAAATGCATAACATGGCCTGGGTGCAAAAGATCGTAGTTACCATTGCAAAACCCGATTCTTTTACCTTGTTTTCTGTAATTTTCTATTATCTTGGCTAATTTACTGATTGAAACTACTTTTCCCATATTAAAATTTAAATCATTTTTTATGGATATATTTAATGGGATGTTTCTGAATTTCGCTCCAAGAATCATTTATCCATTTTATTACTTCATCAACGCCTTTTTCTAATTTTACTTTTGGCTTCCAATTGAGCCGCTTGGCAGTATTAACAAAATTTAACTTATAAGTGGCATCTTGGGCTGGTCGGCCAGCGCTTATTTCAACTGAATCATTAAAATTTACTCCCATCTTCCGACAAACGAGCGATACTAAATCTTTTATCATTATATTTTTCTCGCTGGAAAAGTGATAAACTTCTCCGGGCTGGCCTTTTGAAATAATTTTATGGATGCCTCTAATAACGTCCTCAATATGAATAAAGCTCCGGCTAATCAATCCTCCTTGATGTAAAGGAATTTTCTGGCCCTTTTTTATTAAAACAATTGATTTCGGGATTATTTTAAAAAGCTGCTGGTGCGGTCCATAAACATTAGCCGACCGGACAAAAGAAACCGGAAAATTAAATTTCTTAAAAAGGGTAATTAAAAACAAATCGCCAGCCCCTTTTGAAGCGGCGTAAGGAGTCGAGGGATTAAAGTAGTTAGGATTTTCGTCTCCTTTGTACGAACCATATACTTCAGGAGTTGAAATTTGAATGTATTTTTTCAAATAACTTCTGTCTTTCAAACGATTGGTTAAATTCACGATGGCCAGAGTGTTTGTTCGGAACCAATCTTCAGACCTTTGCCAGCTTACTTCCACAATGCTTTGGGCAGCAAAGTTTATTATAACCTCTGGTTTCTCTTTATCAAAAATTTTTATGATCTTATCTAAGTCTTTATTCAAATCAAGCTGATAAAAACTGAATCTTGAAGCTTGTGGCCTTTGCTTTTTGTAAAGATACGGTAAAAAAACCGCTGACTTCTCTGGCGAACGGCTTAAACCAAGAACTTTAAAATCTGTGTTCTTTAGAAAATAGTCAACGCAGTGGCTCCCAGAAAATGAATTACTCCCAATAATAGCAATTTTCTTTACTCTCATAAATTTTATAAGTTAAAAAGGGCCTTTAAAATCTTTATCTGGCACATCAAGCGGTGTGATTCTATTTTTTTCTTCCTCTTTAATCAAAACTTCTAACTTTTTCCTGTTTCCGCCGACCATCTTAACAACTTTTCTGGCAATATCTATATACCTTGGATAATAATACTTTGCTAAGGCCGGCGTTGAGGGAGTCGGCAAATCAGGAGAAGTGATTCTTTGAGGATTGGTTAAAAGTTTAACCTTTTGATTTTCAGAAACAGCCGCAATAATCTCTGCGGCGGCGCCAAAACTTTTATAGCCAAGGTCAGCAACCAGTAACCTTTTTGTTTTAGATACAGAATCAAAAATAGTTTGTTCGTCTAATGGTTTTAGAGTTCTTACATCTATAATTTCCGGATTTATTCCCATTTTCTTTAATAAATTTGCGGCTTTAATGGATTCAATCGTCATATGGGAAGTTGAAACGATAGTGATCGCCTCCCCTTTTTTAACGATGCTGGCTTTGCCAATAGGAACTTTATAATAACCGCTTGGAACTTGCCCAAAAGTATCATGAAGCCAGCGATGGTCAATATAAATAACTGGGTTATTGTCTTCAATCGCCGAAACCATTAAACCTTTGGCATCAGCCGGGGTTGACGGCATCACTACTTTCAAACCCGGAATATGGGCATAAACTGCCTGGAGGTTTTGAGAATGTTGAGCCCCCTGTCCCCAACCCATACCAATAGTCACCTTAATGACCAAAGGAACTGACTGCCTGCCGCCAAACATATAATGCCACTTAGCCGCATTATTAATTACTTGTTCTAACGCAAGTAAGCTAAAATCAACTCTTTGATGAGTCAAAACGGGCCGCATCCCGCTAATCGCCGCTCCAATACAGACGCCGGTTATGCCATTTTCAGAAACCGGCATATCCATTACTCTATTTCCCCCATATTTTTTTTGAAGCCCCACTGTAGCACCAAAAATCCCTTTCGGATCAGGAACACCTAAACCTATCACAAAAACCGATCTATCTTTTTTTAAAGATAGATCTAATGCCTCATTAATGGCTTGAACATAGGTTATATTATGCGCCGTAGAGCCCTTCATATAAATATTCCTTTGGTGGGAATTTGCTTTTTTTAGCAAAATCAAACGCCTCTTTTATCTTTTCTTCTACATCTTTTTTGATTTTATCCAACTCCTTTTGAGAAACTATCTTATTTTTAAGAAGGTGACCCTCAAAATGCCTAACCGGATCTTTTTTCTTCCATGCCTCCACTTCTTTCTTATCCCTATATCCTAAATGATCATCATAAAACGGACCGCAATGTTCACGCCACCGATAAGTTAAAAACTCCAAAAATACCGGGCCTTCCCCTTTTCTTATTTTCTTAACCGCCTCGGAAACAGTTTTATAAATATCTAAAACATTATTGCCGTCGTGCTGGGAAGCGGTTATGCCATGCCCTTCAACTAATTTATAAATGGGGCGATTTGGCTGTCTTTCTGATAAAGGGGTGTAAACCGAGAAAAAATTATTTTCGCAGACAAATAAAATCGGCAATTTTTTAAAAGCGGCGAAGTTTAAACTTTCATGAAAAACTCCTTCTTCAGCCGTTCCATCGCCTATAAAAGCAACTGTAATTTTATTTTTACCTTTTAATTTATTAGCAAAAGCGGCGCCAACGGCGATGGGCATACTATTTCCGACAATTGGAGTAGCTCCGCCAAAACCAGCCTCAAGATCAATTAAATGCTGGGAACCGCCTTTCCCTTTGGAACAACCTGTCTCTTTTCCGTAAATTTCGGCAATCATTTTATCTAAGTCTCCTCCTTTAGCCAGATAATGAGCATGGCAACGGTGAGTGCTGTAAACAATGTCATCTTTTTTTAAATTTTCGCAAACCCCGACTGCCACAGCTTCCTGACCAATAGATAAATGAACCGGACACCGCATTTCCTGATCCGGATATCTTTTAGCAATCTCTTCGTCAGTCAACCTGATTAAGAGAAGTTTTTGGTATAAAGATAAAAGTAGTTTTAAAGACATAAAATTAATTTGAAGAAATATCTAACGGCTTTACTATCATATTTTCTAAAAATTCTTTTCTTTCCAAGAATGGCTCCGGGTCTTCATTTGGCCGTCCAAACTTAACTTGAGGGACGACCCGATGTTCCGGCTTGATTTCAACATTGCAAAAAACCGGACCCCTACTCTTGAAAACATCCCTTATTTTATCACTCAATTCACTATTTTTGGCAATATTTACGGTTTTAAAACCATAGGCCTTAGCCACCCTTAAAAAGTCGGGAAAGGCGAGCCCTCCTTTAATTGAAGAGGCAAAGTACTTTGAGCCCAACCACTGGTCTTGAGTTTGCTGAATCATGCTGTGGCCATGGTTATTAATCAAAAATATCTTAATCGGCAACTTATGCCTTATTACCGTGGCCAACTCCTGAATATTCATCTGTAAAGCTCCGTCGCCAGTTACGCAAATAATCGGTCTTTTATTTAAGGCAAAACTTGCTCCAATCGCCGCCGGCAAGGCCCAACCCATAGCTGTATTGTTCCAGTCATGATAAAGCCGCTGATTCTTTTTAAATTCAAACCCTTGCATCATCCAAGCCACGGTGCAGCCAGTATCAATAACAATAGCCTCGCCTTCCCGGCACTCGTTTGAAAGTTCTTTAACAAATACATATGGATTCACCTCTTTTTGTTTTTGGTATTCGGACAAGCACACAGGATATTTATTTTTCCAAAAAATAATCTGCTTAAACCACTCAGAAATATTTTGTTTTTCAATGTGAAAAATTTTACTATTCATCATTTTCAAAAAATCTTTAGCATCTGCTTTAATAATTAAATCAACATTCAGCCCAAATTTCTTAAACTTACCAAGCTCGTAAGGGTCAATATCGATAAATACTTTTTTGGCCTCTCTGGCAAAAGTATTAGGAGGACTGCCGGTGGCTTTGGTATCCAACCTCGTACCAATAGTTAAAACCAAATCAGAATTTTGAACGGCAAAATTAGCATAGCGAGTACCGTGAGTGCCAAATGTGCCGACTAACAAGGGGTGATTGGCTGACAATAAATCAGCTATACCCCAAGTGGGCACTACCGGGAAACCTAATTTATTTATAAATTCTTCCGCTTCCTTGTCTGCTTTTGCCAAACGAATCCCCCACCCCAAAACCACAACTGGCCTTTTGGCTGTTTTGATAAATTCAAGACATTGTTGGATCTGGCTACCTAATTTATTCGAAGTTTTAGTTTCAGATTTTGACGGGCTAAAAGATTTCAACTTAACAGGATTGATTTCTTCTCTTTGAATATTGTCAGGTATATCAATTAATACTGGGCCGGGCCGGCCGGACTTGGCAATATAGCAGGCTTTTTCCAACTCATAACGTATTTTGGATGGCTCATCTATCAAAACCGCATATTTAGTTATTGGTTTATAAATATCCAAAGTATCTGTCTCTTGAAAACCAATCTGCCTCACTCCGGTATTGCCTTTCATCCTGAATGTGGCGACCTGGCCGGTAATGAAAATCACCGGCACCGAATCATAATAAGCCGAGCAGACACCGGTCATCATATTGGTTGCCCCTGGTCCGCTGGTTGAAACTGCCGCACCCAAATTTCCGGTTGCCCTGGAATAACCATCAGCCGCCATTGCTCCGGCCTGTTCATGCTGGGGACAAACAAAGTCTATACCCGGAGTGTCGGCAATAGCGTGAATCAAATGCAAAGACGCACCTCCAGATACCGCAAAAACGTATTTGATTCCTTGCTTCTTCAAAAATTGAGCGACATAATTAGAAAGTTTCATATATTTTAAATATGCCAAGGCATTTTATCTTTAAGAGTTATAAAAAGTGAACCGTCGCGATAGCTTGTCGGCATCTGTTCAAGTTTCTCAACTATTTGCCAATTAATTTTTTGGGCAAAAAGATTAACGCCAATTTTTTTAAAATGACTAAAAATATATTTGGCATTTGTCTCATTGCCCACCTCCGTAATAGCATCAGTAGTCAACTATTTATACTCCCGAACTTTCTTAATTTAAATAGATGCCGATCTTCAGCTAATTTTCTTTCAAGTTCTTTATCGCCCCAGTCATCATGAATAACACTGATATTGCGTCCGCTCACAATTTTTTTAGGCGCATTAACTGCCCAATCGCAGCAATCAAGAACGCGCTCCATCGGGGTAAAGTCATCGGTTTTAAATTTTTCAAGAGTCCGCTGATAACTTTCTCCGGCTTTTAAACCGGCTTCAATTATCTGATTGTGAATTTTTGTCTTGACCCAGCCAGGGCCAACGGTAACGAAACGGGTATCCGGAATTTCGGCATCCAAAAGTTCGCACATTTTAACGGTCGCTATTTTAGAAATCGTATAAGCCGAGGAGTTCACCGGCGCGTTATTAATTCCGCCTGCTGAAAAAAATAAAACGCAGGGCTCCAAATTAGACTTAATTCTTCTTGTCGGGAGCAACTCATGGACTAACTGCATCTGGCCAGTAAAATTTGTTTTAAACGAATTGTCCCAATCATCAAAGTTAGAGTCATTAAAAGAACCAACTGGTTTTAATAAACCAACGGATATAACTAAAATATCCCACGCTTGGCAAATTTTTTTAAACTCGCCGGCTGCTTTGTGAACCGACGAAGAATCTGAAACATCGCAGTGTATAAGACTGACATCATCTTTTTTTAATTCTTTAACCTCTGGAGATAATGTTTTATAAGTCCCGAATATCTTCCAGCCGCGCCTTAACCACCTATCAGCTATAGCTAAACCAATATCGCTTGAAATACCAATTATAATTACCGATTTATTCTTTTCCATTTTAAATCAAATTTATTGATTTCATTAATTTGACATTATGATAAATCGGGTTATTTATGCCGTATTTAATCAAGCCTTTTTCAAAAGCTTTGGCGATATTCAAAACCGCATCTTCAATCTTGAATTTTGGAATAAAACCTAATTCTTCTTTAATTTTCTCCGAATTAAGATGATAAGACCTTTCATCGTGAGTATTCACTTTTTCTATATTAATATCTTTTTCTATATTATTTTCTTTTAAAATCTGGGCTATCAATTTAGCCGTATCTTCCACATTCATATTTAAAAAACCAGCGTTAAATACTTTTTCATTTACTTTTTGTTCCGGCGCTTCAAGTAAAAGTTTATAAACTCTAATCATATCTTCAATATTAATTTGGGGCCTTAACTGGGTTCCGCCAAAAACCAAAATTTTTTTATTGACTAAAGCATGAATTGTTAGGGTATTTACAAGCAAATCCAAGCGCATTCGGGAAGCATAACCGCAAACACTGCCCGGCCGCACGATTACATAGTTTTTTAAATTAGATTTTCTTAAAACATTCTCGCAGTATAATTTATACTTGCCATAGTCTGTAATGGGTTTGCCTCTGACATTTTCAGTTACCTCCCCGTCTTGAACTCCATATATGCTGGCCGAACTGGCAAATACCAGCCTTTTAATTTTGTTTCTTTTAACGGTTTCAAGAACATTGAAAAAAGCGTCGTAATTTATTGATTTGCCAAGCTCCGGATTCAGCTCAAAGCTCGGGTCATTGGAAATACAGGCCAAATGAATAAGATAATCAATTCCTCGCCCGGCTTTTATCAGTTTTTCCCTATCTCTTATATCCCCTTTTATCTCTATTAAATTTTTATTCTTTATTTCCCTAAAGACATCGCCATATAAATATAAATCATAAACTGCCACTTTATAGCCGTCCTTAAGCAAGCTTGGCACCAAAGCTGAACCAACATAACCCGCCCCGCCGGTGATTAAAATTGTTTTATTCATAAATCAGCTTAAAGTGTTTTTGATAAAATTAACCAAGCTCTTTTTAGTAATTGATTCTTTATTACCAATAATATCTACGGCTAAAGCCCCAACTGCATTTCCGATGAAACAGATCAGTTCCAGAGGAACTTTGTTATAGATTAAGGGCGAACTAATGGCAAAAAAGGCGTCGCCAGCACCAACTTTATCAATATCCTTAACTGCAATAGAGGGGACTTTACACACCTCTATCTTGCTTTTATTTTTATAACCAATAGAGCCGTTAGGTCCATGGGTAACAATCATAAATTTAGAGCGCACTTTTTCAAATATACCCTTAGCCACTTCCTCTAATTCGCCGTCTTTTGTCCGGCGATCCAATCTAATTTCCCGCTCATCAAGACATAAATAATCTGCTTTTGGATAAAAAGAGATGGTATGATAACCAAAGTTACCGGCATTAACTTGAGTATTCACCGACAAAAACTTAGCCTTAGCGACTAAAAGATCTCTTGATTTTTGATTGAGCATAGCATGACCGAAATCTGTACAAACTACTAAATCGTATTTGGAAAGAAGCGGCTTTAATTTTTTAACCAATTCATCAGTTTGCTCTTTGGTTAATTCACTATCATCTATTACATAAAATTCCAAAAGCTTGCGAAAGGTAACGTCTTCCAAGAATCTCCTTTTAATTATTGTCGGCGAACTTTTCTTATAAAAAAACAGCGGCTTTATATTCTTTCTTAAATTCTGCCTTATAAATCTCTCCTGCGAATCTTTTTCGCCAAGCATCGCAAAAAGACCAACTTCTTTGCAAAAATCGGCTAAATGATTAGCCACGGCTAAAGAGCCACCGGGATATAACTCCCTTTTTATATATTTCAAGACGATTATCGGTTCTTTGGCTGACTTACCGATCACCGAACCAAATTGGTACTCATCAATAATTGCTTCGCCAACCACCAGAACTTTTAAGTCTTTAAGATTTTCAAGGCATTCCAAAATGTAATCAAGAGAATATTGCTTGGAAAACTGCTTCAAATAATTTTGAACCTCTTCAGAATAATAATTTTGGGGCGATGATTTGATTTCAGTCATAGTTAATACTTCCCCTTCTCTTTTAAACTAAACAATACTATAATAGATTATAGAAACTTTCTGTTTCTGTCCAGAACCTTTTTGGGTTCTGATGAACCTTCAAAAAACAGAATAAAGTGAAACATAAGGAGACCGACAATGTCTGACGAACGGCTTACCGTTTATCTGGCTGACCTCACCCACACCGGCCAGCTAATCGCCACTAATTTCCATCCTTTGGCGATTGGGCTGATCGCTGCCTACGCCCAAAAAACGCTTGGCGACGCGGTGGAGGTTGAGCTTTTTAGGTATCCAGAAGATCTGAAGGCCGCCCTGGAAAGACGGCCGCCCCAAATTTTGGGGTTTTCAAACTACTCCTGGAACTGCAATCTCGCTTACGAGTTTGCCAAGCGGGCAAAACAAAAGTATCCACGGACGGTCATTGTAGGCGGGGGTCCTAACTATGGGCTCTCAAGAGAAGAACAAGAAAGGTTCTGGCGCCGCTATCCCCTTCTTGATTTTTACGTAGTCAAAGAAGGAGAAATGAGCCTAATCGAGTTGATCGGTGCCTTGACTCGATATGAATTCAATGTGGCAGCCCTAAAGAACGACGGAACGATAATTCCCAACTGCCACTACGTTCAGGGCGGCAAATTCGTCTGCGGAGAGCTTCTTGATCGCCTCAAAAGCTTAGACGAAATTCCATCGCCTTACCTCGCCGGGTTGATGGACAAGTTCTTCGACAACATCCTCATCCCGATGACCCACACCACCCGAGGCTGCCCCTTTAGATGCACTTTCTGCACCGAGGGAGTAAGCTACTTCAACAGGGTGGCGAGGCGAGCTAACCTGGGCATTCTGGCTGAAGAGCTGGAATACATCGCCCGGAGAGTCGGAACGGTCCAGGATCTGATTATCACCGATGCGAACTTCGGGATGTTCAAAGAAGACATTGAAAAAGCGAAGATAATCGCCGTCATCCAGGCAAGACACGGCTGGCCACGGCACATTCATGTTTCTGGAGGAAAAAACCAGAAAGAGCGGCTCTTGGAAGTGGCTTCGCTGATCAATGGGGCCATGAACGTCGCGGCCTCGCTTCAGTCAACCGACAAACAGGTCCTGCTGAACATCAAACGCTCCAATATCTCGGTTGAAGAGCTCAGCCAGGTTGGACTAAAAGGAGGCGAAATAGACGCCAACACCTATGCCGAAATCATTCTGGGGCTCCCGGGCGATTCTTTGAAAGCCCACACTCAAAGTCTTCGGGATGCGGTCAATGCCGGCTTGAGCTTCCTGCGGCTCTACCAGCTGATTATGCTCTACGACACCGAACTGAACACGCCGGAAACCCGAAGGGCTTTCGGGATGCAGACGAGGTTCCGGGTAATGCCGCGGTGCTTTGGCCAGTATCAGCTTTTCAACGAAACTTTCCCTTGCGCCGAGACCGAAGAAATCTGCGTGGCCCAGGACTCGCTCTCTCTTGACGACTACCTCTCCTGCCGGGAGCTGGACCTGACCGTGGAAATCGTCCACAATGTTCATCTCTTCAGAGAACTCTTCGGCCTCTGTAAAAGAATCAGTTTCCCCTGGTTTGACTTTCTGCTTCGGTTCCACGAAAGACACAAAGAGTATAGCCCGGCCCTGGCCGAGCTTTACGACAAATTCAGGGAAAACACTATTAGAGCATTGTGGGTGTCAGAAGAAGAAGCTCAAGCCTATGCCCAAGAACATCTCGAACAGTATATCTCGCACGAACTCGGGGTGAACGAGCTGTTCACGGCAAAAGCGGTAGCTTTCTTCCTCCTGCAGGACCAACTACGCGAGGCGCTCTTCAAAGAAACAAAGATACTCATGCAGGAACTTGGCCAGCTTGATCCAATGATGTCTTTGTATCTTGATGAGCTAAAGGAGTTTTCAAGACTCCGGAAAGGAGACCTTCTTAAAACCGAGGTTGGTCTTGAAGGAAAGTTCCACTTTGACTTCAGGGCCATAATGAGCCGGGATTTCTGCGTCGATCCCAGTGAGTACGTACTGGATTCGCCGCTTGTCTACCATTTCTCGCATAGCAATGAACAAAGGAAAGCGATTCAAAGCTATGTCCATCAGTATGGTCTGGGAGTGGTCGGACTCGGCCGAATCCTGATGCGAGCCCATGTAAAACGGCTCTTCCGGAACGTCACCAGGCCCGGAGAGCCAATCTCAACAGAACCTTCTCAAACAATGCACGCACTAAACCTTTAACCACCTGAAAGGAGGTGTCATAAGAGGCGAAACCCACGCCTCTTCTTTTTTTATTTTTTTATCAAATATGGCCAATCTAAAATTGACTCATCTGCATTATCTAAATCTAATCCCTTTTTCCATTTTTCTTTATTAACTTTATCTAACAAATCTTCAAACTCTTTAATCAATAATTCCGGCGTTTCACGCTCCCAGATTAATTTTTGAAGCTCTTTATTCTGCCAAGGTAAAAGATTATCAGACTTGAACCACCAGTTATAATTATAGCTGATATCCGGGGCATGAAAGCTTACAATAATATAGGGAATATTTTCACTCAAAATGGCAAAAGAAGCAGGTCCGGAAGAAGTAGCCATATAAAAAAGAGAATACTTGATAAATCCAAAAGTATGTTGGATATTAGTATTGTAATCCTGGGCAAAAATTAAGTTAGGCAGTTTTTGAAACTCTTTTGGAATCTCACTTTTTCTACTCAATATAATGAAAGCAATATTTTTATGTTTCTTTGAACAATAATCAAAAAAATCCACCCAAGCACCTATTTTGGCGTTGCGGTGTTGGGCAAAAAATGGATTCATCCGCAAATTTACCGCAACTAGATATCTATCTTTGATATATTTTTTTATAAATGCTCTAACCCATAAGTTTGCAGCTTCGGGTAATTCAATCTCTGATAAAAATCTCTCCTTATTATAAAAGCGCCGCAAGAATCGGTAATAGCCGCGAGCAAAGCTTTGATTATTCGCATATTTAAAAATTGAGGGACAGATAAAGTATCGGCTATGATTTTTAGCTAAGAATGACTCAAGCTCATCTTTTGAGTTAAAAATAAAAACCGAGCCAAGTTTCGGATTTACATTTAAAAGAGGAAAAAGCTCGGCTAAATGATAATGAAAATTATCTTTATTTATCCAAGAAGTGTACTTCCAATGGCCGACCGGACTTTCTGGGTTATAAACCAAAGCCATATCAATTTTATCAACCTTCCTAAGATGAGCCTCGCATAAAAGCCGGATCTGGAATTCAAGCATATTCCCGACAGCCACATCAGTTACCTTAAAATCATTAATACCTAAAATTCTTTTTTCTTTTTCTACGGTTGGTATTTTTGACCGCTTTTTTATCATGTATGAAACCAAATGGAAAAAGCCTAAAAAATTCATTTTATACCAACGCTGATAGACTACGTATCTTAACCAATTAACTATCTTCTCTAAAAATTTTTGATTTTGTATTTCGAATTGCATTTCTTTTGCCTATTTCTTATATGGAGGTATATTTTTTCTTATCTTTTAAAAATAAAGTTAAAGTAATCAAACTTACGATTGTTGAGGTAGCTATTCTTGAAACGACCGCCCCCCAAAGACCGAATTTAGGAATTAAAATAATAAAAAAACCAAGAAGAGAAAAATCATTAAGCACTTTTAAAAAATACAGTCTTTTAACCTCCACTTTGGCAAGCCAGATATAATTAATAAATGAAAACATTACGAATACAATCGGAAGGGCTAAAATGATCGAGTATTTGACTGATCCCACATAAGCCGGGAAAAAAAATCTATAAGCCCACGGAAGGATGGTTATATAACCGATAACAATAAAAACCCCAGCCAAAGTAGCGAATAATAATTTTCTCCCAATTGCAGAATATATTTCTGGATAGCTTCTTTTAGCAAACCTCGGCAGAGCTATTTCCGGAACAATCTCTACAAGCCCCTGAAGTTTTCTAATTGGAAGAAGGGCAAATTTATAAATAGCTAACTCTACCGGACCAACTAAATGAAACATTAAAAGCTGGTCTATTCTTTTAACTATAACGCCGGCAATATTCATGAAAGTTAAATGCATTCCAAAACGTTTAGTTTCAGCAGAAACCTTTCTATTATTTTGATATTTTTTGATGATCCAAAATAGAAAAATAAAATAAGCTAAAGATGAAGGAATAAAATATGCCAAAAGAATATAAGGCACATAACTTGTATTAAAAAGAACAATAATCATTACTGCCACTGAAACCGATGTCACTACAGAGTTTACTAAAGGTATTTTTGAAAATAAACCCTTTGCCCTTAAAAAGTTGTAAAGAATCTTTGATATTAAACTAAAAGGTAAAAAAATAGAAACAATTAAAAAAGATAAGGCAAACATATTATTGCCCATTTGAAGATAATACAAAGTGAAGCCGAGAGCGATTAAAGACGAAATCAGACCGTATCTTAATTTATACTGAACCCCTCTTTGGAGTTCTCCTTCAAAACCCTGGGCCACGCTTTTTGTAACCGCATACGGAAGTCCGCTGATTGCAAAAACTGCAAAAATTTCAACCCACGTTTGAATAAGACTATATGTTCCATAAGCAGCCTGGGGAATTAATCTTGCAAATGCTATTGCTTGAATAAATGCTCCAACGTTGGAAATAACCTGGTCCAAAACCGACCAAGAGCCTCCCTTTAAAACATAATGAAAATCAATGCCAGTGATTTGAGTAAACTTATCTATATAAAATTTTATCTTGTTTTTAAGCATTAGTTTTTACTGAACCTAACACATAAGAAGCTATTTTTTCGGCTGCCTTGCCGTCAAATTTCCAGCAGTAGGCCTGCTTAAAAACTTTCCTTTTGTCGCTGTCAAGCGAAGGGTCATCAAGATATTTATTAATCCATTCAGCTAATTCTTCCTTATTCTTAACCAAAGGAGTCATCCCGAAACTCATCCAGGAAATTTGATTTTCTTCAAACCGCCATCTTCTTGGAAGGCTTCGTAGAAAGGGCACATCTTTTGGTTTTTCCCAGCCGTCAAAATTAATGGTAATCAACGGTTTATCAAATATTGATACATCAATAATAATTGAAGACATAGAATTAATAATTAAAGAAGAATAATGCAAAGAGTCAAAAATATGCTGGAAAAAAGTTTCGTTATCCAGTTCGCCTTCTTTTTTGCCTTTCTCTAACTGGCTGGGTTTAGCCGGTCCGGGCGCATCAATTATAAAATTTTCGTCCGGCACAAATTTTGACAAATCAACCGGCAAAAAAGGATGGAGACGTATAATAAACTGAACATCTTGAGGAATCTTTTTCTCCTTATATAAATCTTTCAATATTTGGCAGGTTTGCCAATCAGTATCAATAAAAAAATGGCCGGCCGGAGCGAATAAAATCAATCTTTTATTCGGATCGGCTCCTATTTTTTTATAGAAATCATCTCGCGGACTCGGTTTCATCTCCAAGTATTTTTCAAACTGGGGTATGCCGCTCAAACAAATAATATTTTCGCTGATATTGTGATACCTTAACATATCTTTTTTCATCACTTCATTGTGAACTATTAATTTGTCTGGAATAAATCGCAGATAACCCACGGCTGTAGTGTTATCCCAAGACCGCAGCATAGCGACAGTTTTTATACCTAAATATTTAGTATTTTTAAGCAAAATTGAGTCGGAATCATTAAAAACATCGGTCACAAAAACAATATCCGGATTATATCTATCAAAATAAACCTGGAACGGTCTGGGATTGTTTAATTTGTAATCAAGCCAGCGGATAAATTTTTTAAACGGTGTGATGGGGGCAAAAATTTTCGTAAAAACAAGAGAAAAATAATATTTTGGTCTGTTCCCTACTTTCTTTAGGGCTTCCATTTTATGAAACTTCATTACATTTGTATCAAGAAGCCATTCGGCCATTCTAATAAAAAACTTATTTCTCCCGCTTCTGATTTCCTGATTCAAATCAATTCCTTCAACGATTACGTTGTCTTTTTGATAAATATCTCTAAAGTAATTTTCTTTGTCTTTAAAAACAAAAAGAACTACCCGTGCTTTCTTAGCCAAATTGTCTAAGACGCCAGAATTTAAAATATTCTTGGTAACAAAAGGGTGAAAATTAGACAAAAAAATGGTTTTCATAACAAACTTTTAACTTTGTTGATAATATAATCTTGCTCCTTTTTGGTTAAACTCGGGTAAAGAGGCAAAGTTATGGTTGAAAACCCAAGTTTTTCGGCAATCGGGAAGTCGCCTGGCTTAAAGCCAAATGTCTTCCGGTAATACGGCTCAAGGTGAATCGGATTAAAATGAATTGAGGTCTGAATACCGGCTTTTTTCAGTTCTTCCCTGATTTTATCTCGTTTCTCTGGCTCTACCCAAATTATAAACATATGATAAGCGTGTTTTGAATTTGGGACTTCTTTCGGAAAAAAAAGCCCATCTATATCTTTTAGTTTTGCCGCATAATACTTCCAAAGTTTTTTTCTTACTTGATATTGTTTGTCAATTCTCTTTAACTGGCCTAAAAGTAAAGCCGCCTGAAAACTGGTCAAAGAATACTTATAACCAAGCATGGTCATAAATCTGGCTTCGCCGGTTCTGACTACTCCGCCTTCGCCATATAATTTAAGTCTCTCGGCAGTTTCTTTATTATTTGATGTAGCTAATCCGCCTTCGCCAGAAGTAATATTTTTCGCCACATGAAAACTGAAACAGGCAGAAAAACTTTTTTGACCAGGCCTGATGCCGCCTCTCCTCGCCTCAATCGCATGGCAGGCATCTTCAATAATTTTCAATTTATACTTGTCGGCAGTCCTCTTTAAATTTTTCATATCAGCCATCTGGCCATAGAGATGAACCGGAATTATAGCTTTGGTCTTTTTAGTTATCGCTTTTTTTACTTTTGAAACATCAATCAAACCTGTTTCTGGTTCAACATCAACAAAAACCGGCTTGGCCCCGACATACAAAATCGCATTACTTGTGGCGACATAAGATAAAGGGGTGGTAATTACTTCATCGCCTGGCCCCACTCCGGCCGCCAACAAAGAAACATGCAAAGCCGCTGTGCCGCTTGAATTTAAAACCGTGTCTTTTACTCCAAGATATTTGGCAAACTTTTCCTCAAACTCTTTTGAAATATTATTATAAGTCAGCCAGCCTGATTTGATGGCTTTGACTGCTTCTTTAATATCACTCTCGGTTATATATGGATTAAGAAATTGAATTTTCATTGGAAAAAATTAATAATTTATACTTTGATTTTTTTGATCCGCTTAAGAAAGTAAACCACTCCCCTGCTTTGGTCAAAAAATAACTGACAAAATTAGCGCCCAGGTGATGGAAAAGAAAACTGTCTATAAAATTAACCGGCCTGACTTCTTGAAGCTTTAAATTATGATTACCAAATCGTTCCACCAATTCTTTGGACGTCTCAACCTCTTTGTATCCTAAGCCTTTTTGAAATTCCGGTACTTCTTCTGGAAAATACTCAAGTAAAAAAATTTGAGCGCCTTTTTTCATTCTTTGGAAATAATTTAAAAGTGCCTCCCGGGATTCTTTGGGCATATGGACATATACTGTGGTCATCACGACTGCATCTGCATTCTTAACCGCTTCTTCAGCGGCCGGACTTGGAACTGGTCCTTCTAAAAACTCAACTTTACTCTTACTGCCGTGCTTTCGCCTGGCTATTTCAATATTAAAAGGAAAATCAAAACCGTAAATTTTAGCGCCATCGTCAATTATTCTGCTTAACGCCGATGTGTAATCACCTACTCCGCAGCCAATATCAACTATTGTTTTTAAACCCTTAAAATCGTTTCTTTTAAATGCGCTGGTCCTGATTTCAAAAGCATATTTATCTTGCCATTTGTTATTGTAATGACAAGGACTGTCGCTTTTTTCAGCCTTTTCCTGCCAGTATTTTTTTACCCCTTCGTAATTATACATTGTCTTATTTATTGATTACTTGATTATAAACATCAAGATAAAATTTCGCGGTATGATCCCAGGTATTTTTGGCGGCTTCGGAAACAGAATTTTTTATCATTTCTTGGTGTAATTTATGGTTGCCCAAAATTTTTCTTATTGCTTCGGCAATTCCTTGAATATTATCTTCATCAACTAAAAATCCATTGTAGCCGTCTTTAACCACATACTCAGAGCCAAAGCCACGAGTGGTGATTACCGGTGCTCCAGAAGCCTGCGCTTCGTAGTAAACCATCGGAAACCCCTCAAAGGCGCCATCTCTTGTTTGAGCCGCCAAAACCATAATCGCGCATCGATTATATAGCTCTCGAAGCTGGTCATCGGTCACCCGGCCAACAAAATGAACTTTATTTTCAAGGTTGTGTTTTTTTATCAGCTCTATTAAGTAGTTAACAAATCCTTCGGCTGATTTCGTTTCACCGACGACTTTATAGTGTAAATTCGGAAATTCATTTTTTAACAAAGCCAGCGCCTGAATAGTCACATCAGCGCCCTTTCTGGGTTTGACTCCGCCAACTGTAAATATGAAAGGCGGGTCTTCTTTTTTAACATTTTCCATCTGATAAAAAGTTTTCGGATCAACTCCGAATGGGATAAACTTCCAAAATTTCAGCTTAACTACTTGTTCTATTAATTCAATATTTTTCAACGAACCGGTAGCCACCAACGAGGCGCGCTTATACATTAATTTCATCAGTTGTCTTTTTACAAAATCTTTAGGACTGTATCCGCGGGGTGGCACTGAATAGGTTCCGGCAATGGTCAAAAAAAATGGAATTCCTAAAAAAACACTGGCTAAAGCCGCCCCTGGCGCAAACGGTTCCATCATACTATGAATACCGTCACAGCCGCGAAAATACTTTAGAGAGTTTAAAAAAACATTTAATTGGGTTTTCAAATTAAAACTATTGTCTTTAGTCGGCAAGACTTTATGGATTTTTAAAGTATCATTCTCATTGCTGGCATCTTTTCTGGTTAAGACAACGGTATCTACTTGTTTTGCCGCCGATTCTATTATCCCTTTTGAATATCTGTCCCAGCCGCCATGTGAAGATAAAGATGAAGTCACGTATCCAATTTTAAGTTTTTGTTGCATACCATTCATAAGTTTTTTTCAATCCTTCTGCTAATTTAGTTTTAGGCTCCCAACCGACATCTTTCTTAATTTGTTTAATTTCAGGGCATCTTCTTTGAACACTGCCAAAAGGCGCTGAATCTGATTTTACCCTTCTTGGTTTCCAGCCAGCTACTTTAAAAAGATTTTTAGCCAAATCTCTAATTTTTAATTCCTCTGATGTGCCGATATGATAAGTTCTCCCATCTGTCTTCTTTGATTCCATAACCATAATCATTGCTTTCACTGCATCATCTATGTAGCAAAACGAGCGCGTATGGCTGACTCCATAAATTGGAAAAGGATCAACTTTTTTATTAATTCTTTTGATAAGTTCGGGAATTACATGGTCACTTCCCGCTCTTGGTCCGTAAAAATTATGAGGTCTGACGATAGACATCCTGAACTTATAATGATTAGCATAGTGAATTAAAAACTGCTCTCCTATCAGTTTTGTGCCAGCATAAGTCCAGCGGGGGTTATAAACATCGGAAACCAAAAGAGGAACACTTTCCGGAGTTGGCACCGGCAGCTTACCGAACAAATCTAAAGCTCCGGCATAAGCCTCATTTGAAGAAGTAAACAGAATTTTGGCATTCTTCTTTTTATTCTTTCTTATAAACCAATCAAGAATATTTATTAAAGTTAAGATGTTAATCCGCAAAACCTCGTGAGGTATTTTGTAAAAATACTTCGTCCCATTGATTGCCGCAAGATGATAAACATAGTCATAACTGGAACCCAATTTTTTTATTGATTTAGGATCAGTTAAATCAGCTTTAATAAACTTAACCCCCGGTCTTTTCAGTAGATTTAGAAAGTATTTATCTGGTTTCCCGCGGAAAAAATTATCAACTAAAACCACTTCCTCGCCCAAATCCAAAAGGCGCTTTGCTAAATGATAACCGACAAATCCGGCTCCGCCGGTAATTAAATTTTTCTTTTTATTGTTATTATCCATAATTAACCGAAAATCTTTTTAAATTTTGATGAAATTTTTTGCCCCAGCAGTTTAAATAATCTGCTAAAACTTATATCTGACTGATAATGCCAGCCTGAAAACCATTCAGGCAACCCTTCTTCTTTTGCTTTATGAGTTGTATTAACGGCCAGAACCGCTTTGAATAATGCGTTATTGTGGCTGGCTGAGAAAGCCGATATATCCTTAGGTAAACAGTGCCCTCTAAATGATCTGCCATACCGGAGATAATTCCTGTTCTCAAACAGAAAATTTAAAATGTTATCGGGATTGACGCTGCTTTGTTGAACGGCATTGCCAAACTCATTCACAAAAGCAATCCTGGTCGCATTCCATATATTTGACAGATATTTTATATAGGAAGCCTCTTCCGGTGTCCCTTCAAAAACTTTATTGGCTTGGCCCTGCCATTTTTTCAGAAAACTCGGCTTCAATATGTTATTCCGCGCACCAATTGCAAGATAATATGGGTGGAAACATTCTTCCACGCCATGTTTCTCATGTAAAAATTCCGGAACATAAAAATCAAAGTCAAGTTTTTGTAAATGCTTGGGTAAAACTGTGGAGCGTAAAATTATTCTGCCCTTAGCGCTTTTAACCGAGCCAAGAGCTTCTTTAATTAAAGAAATATCCTGATTACCTTTTTCATCAACCCGATCACCAACACAGACAAGATACCAAGTATTTTCACTATCCTGCTCTAAAGCATTATTTAACGGCCTAATCTTTTCATAAGCCTTTTCGTAATTTGGATATCTCTTTTCTGGATTCACTATATCATAGTAAAAAACCGGATGACCCATCATCGTTAAAGCCAAAGCATTGGCCTGCCCGACCCAGCCATAACCAATAACCACAATTTTTTCTTTTGAGCCGGTCATATTAATTTGTTTCTCTCTAAATAATTAATGGTTTTTTTAACGCATTGATTAACATTTTCCTTATGAGTATCCAACCTTATTTGAGGACTTAACGGCCGCTCATAAGGGTCGGAAATCCCGGTAAAATGCTGGATTAATCCTTGGCGGGCTTTCTGATAAAGGCCTTTAGTATCTCGTTTCTCACAAATCTCAAGCGGACAATCACAGAAAACCTCTATAAAATTCTTGGCTTCTTTTTTTGCCATTTCTCTGTGTTTTAGATAAGGAGAAATAAAAGAAGCGACAACGCCGATTGAATTTTTACTCAATAAACCCGCCAAGTATCCGGCCCGTCTGATATTTTCATCTCTGTCCTCTTTTGAAAAGCCCAAGTCTTTCCCTAAGTACTGCCGGAAAATATCTCCGTCTAACCGTTCTGCTTTAATGCCGCGTCTTTGCAAGATCTCGTAAACTTTATTGGAAATCGTGGTTTTGCCAGCCTGGGAAAGCCCAGTAAACCAGAGAACAAAACCTGATTTAGAGTTTGAATTATCTTTATATATCCCGTCAACCAAGGCATTATTACTCATTGAAAGAAAATTGTAAATTTCAGGATAAATAAACCATTCTGGCGGCTCCTGCTTTTCTTTCAAATAATTTCTGAACATTGTCCCGCTGAAAGAAGTTTTCTGGGCTTTGGGATATGAATTTGTAAAACCGTGTTGAGTAAATTGAGGATAATAAACCACTTCTGGAAATTTCAGAATTTCTATACCGATTTCATCTTTTTTAAAATTACTGAATATTTCTTGGGCGGCAAAAGGCGGATAATAGCTGCCCACCCCGGCATGATCGCGGCCAACAATAAAATGGGTTGCCCCGTAGTTTTTCCTAACTAAGGCGTGCAAAGCCGCTTCTCTTGGCCCGGCGTATTTCATTTTCAAAGGTAAAATGCCCAAAAATACCTTATTTGAGGGAAAATATTTATCGATTAATATCTGATAGGAGGCCAGGATATACTCGTCTTTGAAATCGCCTACTTTCTTCTCGCCCATAACCGGCTGAATAAAAAGACCGTCGGTTAATTTAAGGGCTTCTTTTTGAACAAACTCATGACCGCGATGAGGAACGTTGCGAGTCTGAAATCCGGCCACTGTTTTCCAACCTCTTTTTTGAAATATCTTTCTTGTCTCGCTTGGAAAAAAATTATATTCCGGAAAAAGAGTTTTTGAATTATCCAACAACAAAACCTCACCGCCGATTAAATATTTTTTCATTTTGTAGACATAAGCCACGCCCGGATGCTCTTTGTCTAATGTCTGAAAAACATTTTGGTTAAATTCTTCTTTGCTGAAAGGATAAATTTCAATATCCTTAAGAACGGCAATTAGTTTTTTATCAGAATCAATTAGTAAAACCAGTTTTTCTTTTCTTAATCTTTTTGAATCTTCTTCTGAAATATCCAAAACAATTGGAATCGGCCAAACCACTCCATTAATTAGTCTCATCTTTAAAAGAACACTCTTAAAATCTTTTTCTCTTAAAAATCCAATAAGCGGCGAATAAACGCCGTTGGCTATATTTTTTACTTCCTGAATCTGGTCTTTAGTTAAATTAAGAGATTTTAACTTTTTGGCTTTAGATAAAAATTCTTCTTTTTTTAAAGAAGATAAAACTTTATTTATCAATTTCCCGCCGTGCGGTTGAATCATAGTTTATAAACAATAAAACCGCTTTGTTCAAAAATCTTGTCAAAATTCTGCTTATCTAAATGCCAACCCTGGTCTTTATTAGTATCCCAAATAATATAATCAACCCGGTATTTTTTCAATCTTTTTCCAAAATTATCTTTTCGGATCTCTTGAGCCACGGCGATGACTTTATTTATTTCTTCTTCCGGCAGCCGAGTCTCGTCTTTTAATTTAAGACCTAACAATCTCCGCCATTTGTTGGCCTGGACCGCGTCGCCATATTTATCCGCATATCGAACTCCCCAAATCGCCCTCTCGTTTTCAAATACAAAGTCTCGATCAAGCTCTTCAAAAAAATTATTTAAAATAAAGCGCTCCTGGATTTCAGTATCAGACATTATAAACAAATTAGCATTACGGGAATAATAAACATTATTGGCCGTATATACCGGAAGAAAACTTGAAATTTCTTCATTGGCGTAAACAACCGAATCAAAAGTAGTATTTTCATTAAACCAATCAAAAACCGTTTTATATTTCTGGCTATAAATAGCTTGGTCTGAAATCCTTAAAGTTTTATTTACATAATCATTGACTCCCTGGAAAACAAAAAAGCCAATAATCAATAAAAATACTCCTCGCCAAATATTGTTCAAATGAAATTTACTTGTCGAAGCAAAAAGATAGTAAAGAGTAAAAACCATAAAAAATATTGCCAACATTCGGTAGTGGCCGAATTCGAACTTTTGGCCGGTAATAATATTCTGGTTGGTAACTATTAAAATGGAAACAATACCAGCAATAAAAAATAAAATCTCTTTGTTTATTCTGATGGTTTTCAACCGATGCAAAACTCCTATCAAAAGCAAAACTATCAATGATAGAGCAACTGTTTTGATTTCAGACGGCGAACGAGAAAAAACCAATTGAAGACGGGTTAAGGTCTCTTGATACTCTGGGAGTTCGGCTGCTAAAAAAGTAAAGTAAAAATAAACAGAACCAATAATTAGACCGCCGATTAAAATTTTCAAAAATTGCTTTGATAGTAATCTATCTCTGAAAAAAGAGATAAAAACTAAAATGACTAAAAATACTAGGTAAAAAGTCCAATAAAAGGGATAGATATAAAATAAGAGTCCAAAATTTATAATATTTAATGGTAAAATCCATTTTTTAGGACGATCCTTAATAAGGAGCCAAAGCAAAGTAAATTGGGTTAGCCAAAATAAAAATACGAACTGAGGAATAATCGGCCGGGTAAATTTAAAAATAAAAATTCCGAAAAACAAAAAAACGGCAAAAATATTAGCCCAAAATTTTGAAGGACGTATTAAATAAAAAGCTATGTAAGTTAGAATAAAAACAGTAGCCGGAAGAATAAAACTGTAAAGTATCCTTCCTTGAACAACCGAAAGATTTAAAAATTTCAACGGCTGGGCTAAAAGAAATTCGGGCAAAAATAATTGTTGGGGCAGTTGATTTTTATGTTCGGATAAATAGGCATTGCCTAAAGTTGGATGGCCATCTATGACGTCTTTAATTCTAGCCAGATAAAAGAGCTCATCATCTATGATTTGAGGCAAAATTCCTTTATACTCACCACCCAGTGAAATCTGAAAATAAAAAAACGGCAGAATCATTAAAAAACCTAAAACTAAAGCTATAATTAAAATTGGCCAATGATTTTTCACTTTTTAAACTTTAATTTAAATGGCAGCCAAATTGCCTCCCAAATGTTTTTGAAAGACATCTTTGACTGGCCCTCTCTTCTTTCGTTAAAAATAATCGGATGTTCGGAAATTTCGTAGCCGGCTTTAAAGATTTTGTATTTAAATTCAACCAAAAAAGCATAGCCCTCTGATTTTATTGAATCTAAATCAACATTTTTTAATATATCTTTGCGAAAACACATAAAGCCGGTGGTCAAATCATGAATTGGCACGCCAAGGATTGTTCTGGCATAAAAGTTGGCGAAGCGGCTTAAAAGTTTCCGTCGCAAATCCCAGTTCTCAATCTTACCATCTTGAACATAGCGAGAACCAATAACTATGTTATGCCCTGATAACTTTTTCACCATTTCCGGCACTTCTTTATGGTCATGAGAAAAATCGGCATCCATCATTACCACCGTTTCAAAGTTTTCTTCGTTTATTATTTTTTTGAAGCCATCGAGGTAGGACTTGCCAAAACCCTTATTGTTAAATCTCTGGTGAAGGGCCAGTCGCGGAAATTTATCCTGCAACCCTCTTACGACCTCGGCCGTGCCGTCAGGCGAATTATCATCTATTACCAAAATCGAAACTTCGGGATGATGTTCAAAAATACTCTGCGTCAAAGAAGAGATATTCTCTTTTTCATTGTAAGTCGGAATAATAATTAAGATTTTCATCCCTATTCTTGAATTACATTACATATGTAATATAATTCAAGAGTCAAATTTTATTGATTATAAACTCTAAAATTTTTTCTGCTCTTTTCTGCCAGGTATAATTTTGTACGTCCTTAAAAGCATTTCTGCTTATTTTTTCGGCCAAATCTGAATTCTCTAAAATCTTTTTTATGCCGGCAACAAAACCACTTAGATTTTCTGATTTTACCAAAACGGAATTCTCTTCATTAAGTACTTCTCTGACGGTTGGCAAATCAGTGGCCACAATCGGTCTTTTTGAGGCCATATACTCAAAAAGCTTTAAAGGCGACATATAAAATGCATAGTGCTGTATATTCGGAAAGGGCATTATTAAAATATCAAAAGCTTTTAAATAAACCGGAATTAAATTATGCTTAATCCGGCCAACAAATAAAATCCGCTCATTTAAATTCTCTTTTTCACTTAATTTTTTGTAATAATCTATATCTTTTTTAATTCCGCCGACTAAAACAAGGGTGCAATCTTTTGGTAAAAACTTGATAGATTCAATCGCAAAATCAACCCCCTTTTTCATGCCCATTGTTCGGAGTTGGCCGACATAGCCAATAAGGATTTTATCCGGCGGCAAATTCAATTTTTTTCTTACCTCTTCTTTGGAAACATCTATGTCAAATTCTTCTAAATCAACCGCGTCTGGAGCAACTAAAATATTTTCCGGACCGAAACCAAACTTAACAAACTCATTTTTTAAGTTATTAGTAATAACGATAATTTTTAGATTAAGTTCCTTAAATCTTCTATAAAAACGAATTACCGCTCTGCTTTTTGAAAAACGATGAGCTTCAAAAAAAATGTTTTTTTTGAAAAAACTTAAAAAATATAAGGGCAGCTCGTCTCGGGAATAAATAAAATCAGCTCGGTAAAAAATTGCATAAAAGGTAACGAAAACTGCCGAAATAAAGCTTTTTATAAAAAAGGATAATTTATCTGATTTCCCAGGTAAGTAAAAATCAATGGCTGGAATTTTTTTAATCCTGAAATTCTTCTTAACTCCGTAATAAGAAAAAAGGTCCTCTTTAACAGGATTAATTCTAAAAGGATATACGAGTTTCACTTCAATGCCTTTTTGGGCAAGAGCTTCGCAGGTTTTTGAGATTTGAAGCCCATATGCTTTTTCAGTCGGCAGCCTTTGATTAACTAAATAGAAGAGCTGTTTTCCCATTTTTTTAAATTTTTTGCTATCCAATTGCTTGCCTTTAGCAACGAATCAAAAGATGAACCAGTATCCACCCATTGGCCATTTATAGTTTCGTAAAAGAGCCGGTTTTCTTTTAGATATAAATTATTCAAATCGGTAATCTCTAGTTCTTGGCGCTTTGAAGGTTTTAATTTTTTTATTTTCTGAAACACGTCATTGCTGTACAGATAAAAACCAGTAACCGCGTATTTTGATTTTGGCTTTTTCGGCTTTTCTTCTATCCTGATTATTTTTTCATGACTGTTAAATACCGGAACGCCGAAATTGTGCGGGTCTTTTACTTTTTTCAGAAAAACCATGGCCCCGCCTTTAAAACTCTTAATCTCTTTTTGAAAGCTTTTTGTATAAAAATTATCGCCTAAGATTACGGCGACATTATCCCCTTCGGCAAAATATTCGGCGTAACTCAAAGCGTCGGCAATACCGCCGTCATTTTTATCCTGCAAAGCAAAAGATAATTTAACTCCGTACTCTTTTCCGGAACCCAAAAAATTCATAAAGTGCCCGGCATGCTCTCTTCCGCAGACAACCATTATATCAGTCACGCCGGAGTTTCTAAGGGTCTGTAAGGAATACAAAATCATCGGTTTGTCATAAACCGGCAGTAAATGCTTATTAGTTATCAGGGTCAGCGGTTGTAACCGGGTGCCTAAGCCGCCGGCCAGAATCACGCCATGCATATTTATTTCTTGATATGCGGATTTAAGGCCTCTTTCTTTTTTATGGCCTTCATCCAATCCTGGTTTTTAACATACCAATCAATTGTCTTGTAAAAAGCATCTTTAAATCTGTATTGCGGCCGCCAGCCAAGTTCTCTTTTAATTTTTGCCCAGTCCAGCGAATAGCGGCGGTCATGCCCGGGCCGGTCAGCGACAAATTCTATCCAGGCTTCATCTTTGCCAAAATAATTTAGGATCATTTTGGCTATTTCCAGATTACTTCTTTCATTATCGGCTCCGATATTATAAGTTTCTCCCGGTTTCCCTTTGAGCAAACAGGCTTCAATTCCCCGGCAATTATCTAAAACGTAAATCCAGTCGCGCATATTTTTACCATCTCCATAAAGCGGTAATTTCTTATTTTCCAGCATTCTTAAAATGAAAAAGGGAATCAATTTTTCCGGATACTGATAAGGGCCAAAATTATTGGCGCTGTGAGTGACTATTACTGGCACGCCCCAAGTTTTCCAGTAAGAGCGGCACAAAAGATCGCCTCCGGCTTTGGTGGCGGAATAAGGATTATTTGGAGCAAAAGAAGTAGTTTCTTTAAATTTATTTTTTGACCCTAAATCAATGGCTCCGTAAACCTCATCAGTAGAAATCTGGACATACTTTTTAACCCAAGGAGAATTTTTAACTGCTTCAAGCAGATTGTGGACGCCGACAATATTGGCCTGAATAAATCCAAGCGAACCATTGTGAATGCTTTTATCAACGTGGGTGGCCGCGGCGAAATTTACGATATAATCCGGCTTATGTTTATTGATAACTTCACGAAGATTTTGGAAATCGGAAATATCTCCTTCAACAAATTTATACTTTTTGTTTTTCTCAATATCCCTTAGATTTAACTTGCTGCCTGAATAATTTAAACTGTCTAAATTTATGATTTTAATCCGCGGATATTTAGAGAGAATATAACGGATAAAGTGAGAACCGATGAAACCGGAGCCGCCGCTAACAAGAATAGTTTGATTATTAAAATTTGTATTCTTCATATCTAAAAATCACAAGCTTCTCAAAAATTTTTCCAATTTCCTGGCCACGACCCGATGACTATATTTAACCAGCATATATTCCCGGCCCTCCTCGCCCATTTTCTTTCTAACTTCTGAATTTGAAGCTAAACGAATCATCGCTTGGGCCAGGGCTTGAGGATTTTTCGGTTCTATTAAAACTCCGGTCTTGCCATCAAGGACAGCTTCGCTTATCGCTCCGATTTTTGTAGAAATTACCGGCAAACCACTGGCAGATGCTTGAAGAATTGACCAACCATACTGCTCCTCCCAGCCCTGTCTTGGTTCGGATGGATGAACAAAAATGTCACTGGAAGCCAAAATCGGCGGGAGCTGGTCATTGGGCAGCCATTCAATAAACAAAATTTTATCTCCCAGAGAAAGCTTTCTTGCCAACTCCCTGGCCTCCTGCCAAAGCGGACCCATTCCTATCATTACCAAGTGAGATGAGGGAACCTGTTTAACTACTTTACTAAAAGCCTTGATAGTTGTAAATACGCCTTTTCTTTCATCAAACACAGCTCCGAAAAGAAAAACTACTTTATTTTCTAAATTATACTTTTTTCTAAAATCATTGGGGATATCAGGTTTAAATAAATCTGAGTCAACTCCTGATTGAGGAATAACTTCGGTTCTAATTATTGAATTCAGATAAGGCTTTAAAACATCGTAAGCCTGTTTTGACCCGCATAAAGCTCCGGCGCTTAAATTAATATTTTGTCTTATCAAGCATTCTTTAATTTTTAATTTTGGCCCGCTGGCTATTTCAGGATAAGGAAGATTCTGCCAGGTTAAAAAAACATGTTTTAGGCCGAGTTTCTTGCAAAGCCGGCTATATAAATATGTAGTCAGTAAATACGGCTCGGCCGAACTTAAAAGCACGTCGCCAGGTTTTGAAAGCTTTCTCAAAATTGTGCCTAAATTCGGCATCCAAGCCTTTAACAGGCCTCCGATAATGGGATAGCGTGAGTGATAAAAAGGCGCCCAGGCAGGAATTATAGAAAAATCAGAACTTTGCGGAGGCTTAACTATTAACTTGCCGCCTTTGGCCTTCCAAATTTTTGGTAAAATAAAAACCAGATCTTCTTTGTTTGTAAAATAATCAAAAACACGAAGGTGCCGTTCATAAATGTATGTGTATGATGGAATGAATATGGCCATTTTATTTATTTAATCTCTCCAAAACAAAAAAATGGTGGAAAGGCGATTCAGGATTGATATAATCTTTTAAAATTTTAAAGCCGACTTGCCTGATTTCTTTTTTAACTTTTCTTAAAGAATAATTATGCTTGCCTATTTCCCAGTAGTGCTCGCCGTCAAACTTATGTTTAACTAACCCAGAAATTTTGAAAAAAATTTTAATCCTCTTTATTAGCGGTGCCTTAAAAATCGCGTAAAAAGTCCAACCCCAATGAGGCAAAGAAATCACGGCGTATTTTTGGGAAATCCTTTTTATCTCGCTTAAAGCTTTTCTAAAATTTTCATAGGGTAAATGTTCAAGAACCTGAAAACAAACTACCAACTCAAAAGAACTGCCTTTAAAAGGAATGTCCAAAACACTGCCGACCACATCGGGTTTTCTTTCGGGATTAATGTCCAACGAAACAATATCTATACCTGATTTCTTTAAATAGTCATATAAAAACCCATTGCCCTTCCCGATTTCGAGAACGCTTGATGGATTTAAATTAAAAACCTCTCTGGCTTGATACCAATAGCTCATCCAGCGATGCTCGTGGTCATAATTTTTGGGATTAAAATGGTCCTTATCGGTCATCTTAGTGATTTAATGAAAATTTCAGAATCATCGGCATAGGCCGGGTCAAGCTCGGCCGCTTTTTGAGCATACTCAATCGCTTTTTCTTTCTCTCCTATCTTGGCATAGGTTGCCGCCAAAGAAGCATGAAGCTGGGCGTTTTTCGGCCTAAAGCGTCTAATGGCATAATGTTCGTATAAATAAGCAACTCTCTTATAATTTTCTCTCCTAATTTCAATGTCAATCATTTTCATTGTGTCGGTAAAAGATAAAATCCAAGGATAGTCTTTTTCAGCTTCCATAATCAGTTTATAACCGGTGTTAAAATTTCCAAAATCAATATAAAGCATGGCTTTCTGCCAGTACGATTCATCTGACTTTGGATTTAAAGATATCGCCAAATCGCTTATCTTTACGGCTTCTTCAAAATTTCCCTGCCCGGCTTTGGCAATAGCCAGCTGATAGTAAATCTGCTGGTGCCCAGGAAACTGGCTTTGGGCTTTTTTAATCACTTCTTCTGATTTAGTATAAAATTCTTTATCAATCAATTTACCGGCCTGATTATTTAATGCTGAGGAAAAAATGTACCATATCAGATTATCGGGATCTTTGGCTAATATTTTACTAACTTTATCCAAGGAAGATAAAATTTCCATTTTCAATTCTTCATCTAATTCCTCGGCAATAACCGTCTTGTCCAATGTCGCCGAAGCAAACCGTTTAACTTTAAGCTGTTCCAAGGCTGGGTTGCCAAAACCAAACTGCAAAATAAAAATTAAAAGTAAAAAAATAATAAATACTGGGAATAAAAAACTTTTCCTTGTTAACCAACTGAAATTTAAATCCTCATTCCGGCTAATAAAAGCAGTCACCAGAAAAAACAACAAAAGACTTGAAAGTGAGTCAAAAATGAAAAGATTATGAATAAATAAACCGGCAAATAAAGGGGTAAAAAAAAATAGATCTTTTTTCATAGTTGCGTAAAAAATAGAAAACCATACTAATAAATAAGCGGTCAGACCAAAAATTCCGGTGGTAGCAAGAATTTCCAAAAAAACATTATGAGCCCGGTCAAATACGTTTTCTTTAAAAGAATTTATAAAAAGAGAGGGATTGAAATTTTTGTAATAAACAAGAACAAAATTTTCAGGTCCCCAGCCAAGCAAAGGCATATCTTTGAAACCATTTATCGCCATTTTCCAAACCTCCAGCCGATTTGAGATAGTACTGCCTTGGCTAAAACTTATATCTGACAACCTGCCTAAAATAAAATTGGACCTTAAAAACTCAATATTCCGGACAGTAAAAAAGCCGACAAAAATTAAAAGTAAAACAAGAAAAACAGCGGCTAAATATTTTGGCTGATAATACTTTTTGATGTATAAAAACAGAAAAATTATAAAACCGACAGCCAATCCGAGCACCGCTCCTCTGACTGCCGTTAGAATAACCGATAAAGATAAAAACAAAAACAAAAGAGCATAAAATATTTTCTTTTTTTTATTGAATGCTTCTTCAAAAAACCATAAGGACAGAAAAGAATGAATTAATAGATAGCCGGCAAGTAGCGCCGGATTGCCCAAAGTGCCAAAAATCCTTTTGCTGTCGGAAAACTGCCTGAAATAGCCGTAAAATACTTCGGCCACAAGAGCGGTAAAAACCCCAACCAATAACGAAAATTTTAAAAGCAGGTCCCAGTCGGATTTTGATTTAAACACGCCGGAAGCAACCAGAAATAAAACAAAAAAGTAAAGCAAATTCAGAAGGCCGATAGAGCCGCGGCTATAGTTGCCCCAGATGCTTCGTTGAATTTCAGTGCTGAATAAAACTGATAAAGCATAAACTGATACAAAAATGGTTAGGGATAGGGTTATGAAATTTAATTTGGGCAGAAAACTTTTGTCTCTTCTTACTAAAAATAGATAGAAAATAAGAATCAAAAGAGAAAGGGTCCTAAAATAAAAAACTTTTCCGGAATAAAAAGCTGAAGTTGATTGGGGTAAAACAATTAAAGGCAGAAATAGAATTAATACGAAAAGAAAAGATATTACTGATTTATACAGATTGGTTTTCATAATTTTTGATTATCGCTAATGATATGCCGGCAAAAATCCATAAATATTTGGTGAAAAGAAAATCATGAAACAAACCGTCAACCAAAATAGCCGTCATTATCCCGACCAAACTAAGAGCCAAATAATTCTCGTCCTTAATTCTCATCAAGCCTCTGAAAATCAGATAAATAAAAATTAAAAGGGGCAGTAAACCAAAAATACCTCCTGAGGTAAGAGCGGCAAGATAGGTACTATGCGAATTAACCTCGTCCCGCCATTCAATATTTTCAATATCGGGCCGGAACTCTCTCCAGTTTTTTTCAAAACCTTTATGACCCAAACCGATGAGGAAGGTCTGCGGCGACTGAAAAACCATATCTTTGGCCGCCACCAAAAAAGCATAACGGCTTCTGACTGAAAAATGACCTGGATTAAATACTACTTCTTTTGCGATTTGGGTAGAACTTTTCCCTGCTCCGTACTCATAGTTTCCAGCTCCTTTTTTAAAAGGAAGGTAAAAAACTAAAATAACTAAAAATAAGGCGACAACTGAGTAAGTAGTGAGTTTTCTTCGATAGCTTGAGGGGGTGATTATAAATAGAAAAATAAAAGAAACAAATAAAGCCAGCCAAGCCCCTCTGGAAAAGGTCAGTAAAAGAGCAATGGCACTTAAAAAGAAAGTCAATAACCAAGTCTTTCTTTCATTTTTAGAACTGTAAATAAAAAAAACTAAAAATAAAGGCAAGGCAATAGCTAAATGCAAACCGAATAAAGAAGGATAATTGGTAAAGCCGGTGGCAAAATAAGTCGTTTCTTCGTAGCCGAAATACTTTGCAATATAAGTAAAATCTCCTATGTAAAACTGAAGAATCCCTAAAATTGCGGCGGTTATCGTAAACCAAGCGAAGACTTTAAAAAATTTTCCTAAATACTCCTGTTGGAGAAAGGAAAAAAGATAGGTAACGGCCAGTAAGGAAAACAAAGAAAAAGAAGCTTTAAAAAACGGGCCGTTATTTATCAGGGTGCTTAAAAATAAAATCCCGCTGAAGATTATTAAATAATTAAAAAGGGACGGCCAATATATTTTCCTTTCAATCAGCTGTTTTAAACCAAATAATAAAACGGCGGTTATAAGCAAAATCTGGGTTATAAAAAACGGTTTCCCAAAAAATTCAAAACTGATATTTGGAAAGTAGGGAAACAGAAAATAACTTAAAGCGATTAAAATCACGAGCCACTGAATGAAACTTTCTTTGATAAAAATTTTTAATATCTTCATCCCATTATTGCTGCTAAGTTATTCAAAATATTCTGAATATTATGCCGTTTAATTACTTGACTTCTTAAAAAGGGGCCTATTGAAATCGGGTTTTTCAGATATAATTCAATTTTATTGCTTAAATCAGCCGGGTCGTTCCACTGAAAAATAAATTTATCCTGATAACTCCCGAGATCCTGGGCAAATCCTTTATTGGCAACAAAAATTACAACCCCAGAAGCCATTGCCTCAAGAACCACTTTGTCCAGGCCTCCGGTTGGTGAGCCATTAATTAAAATGTCGGTTTCCTGATAAACGGGCGGCAACTGATTATAAGGTATGTAATCTAAAATATCTACATTTTTCTGGAGTTTTAAACTATTAATTAAATCTTTTAATTGCTGAAGGTACTGGCCGTCTTTTGGATAAATCGGCCGGCCAATTATTTTTAATTTAACATTATAGCCCTTCTTTTTTAAGATACTCATTGTTTTGATTATGGTAATGTAATCTTTTATCGGCGAAATTCGGCCTATTGAGGTAATCCGCCAAATTTTACTTTTATCAAAAACATCCTCTTGAGGTTTTAATTTAAAATAATCTGTATCTATGCCGTGGCCAGTTACTATCTTTTTAGAAGTCCTTAAAGTAAGACTTGACTCCGAAGAAGTTAATATTTTATCGGATAAAAAAGCAGCCGCCCTTAATTTAAATGAAGTTTTACGGTGGCTGTACCATAAAATTATTTTTTTTCTGAAAATTTTAGCGGCAGGCCAAGACAAAATTACGAAAATCGGCGACATATGAGCGAAAATTGCTTGGCTTTTAGGCGTTAATCTAAACAAATATTTATAAAATCTCCGAAACTTTTTTATTTTCGAGGCACCAATCTCATAGCCAAGAGAGTAAATAAAAACATTGGAAGGCAAATTATAATTCCCTTTCCCGATTGTTATTACGAAAACTTTATTGAAATGGCGGGAAAATTCTCTTAACCAACCAACAAAAAATCCCCGCAAGTCATCTGTTTCGTCAACTCGTTGAGCAATAACTAAAAGATTTTTCATTTTATCAAGGATAGTAGCCCCTCGGCATAATTTTTAATGGCGGCCTTTTTCTCAAAATTCTTAACAATTTCCAGGCCAGCGACACTGTACTTTTTATAATCTTCGAGATTATTAAGTAACTCAAAAGCTTTCTCGGCAATGTCATTTCCATCCCAATTAATTATTCGGCCGGATTTTTTATCTTCAATAATGTCTGGAATAATCCCAACCGGAGTGGCAATTACCGGTATCCCGCAAGCCATCGCTTCAAGAAGGGTTCTTGGACCACCTTCATTATAGGAAGGGACAATTAATATTTTAGATTGATTCATTAATTTTGCTATTTCTTCTGGATCTTTGGCCCAACCGTAAAACATAACATTGTCTTTCAATTCTAACCTCTCGCTTCTAACTTCTAACTTCTTTTTTTCTGGGCCATCGCCGACAATCAATAATTTGGTATCCCGCATATTATATTTAATATTTAATATTTTTAGAGAATCAATTAATAGATTTAATCCTTTGTTTTTTACTAAACGACCAACAAAGATTAAGTCGTATTTTTTGCCCAAGTTTAGAGGTTTAAAAGTATCTAAATCAATATAAAAAGAAGGGATATAGGCAATTTTTCCTTCAGACACTCCTGATTCTAATAAAAATTCTCTGACTTGTTTTTTATTCACTACCCTCACTGCTTTTACTTTTAAAGAATCATATTTAATAAAAAGACGGGTCAGCCAGCGATAAAGTTTTTCTTTAAAATCTGCAGCTTTGGGATAGCCGGGAATATGATGAATTTCAAGTACATAGGGAACTTTTATTTTCTGCCAAAGCAATCTTGCGCCTATTCCATTATAAAAAGGGGGGTATTCATGAACCGTCATCAAATCAAATTTCTGGTCTCTGTAAATTTCCTGACCTCTTTTTAAAATCCAAAAGGGCTGCCAAATCTTTGGCCAGGGCGAAGGATGAATAAAAACATTACCAAAATAATTTGCCGATAAATGGGGAGAAGAAACCTTGGGAATAATAATATCAATTCTGTCCCAGTATTTATGAAATTCTTCCAAAGTATTATAAAAAGCGCCGCGTTTAACCTCGGCTAAAGATTTATCTCCTGAAATCATTAATAATTTCATCGAGTTAAGGCGGCTGCAGTTTCTTTTGTCATTTTATCAACGTTGAATTTTTTGGCTGTTTTCTTACCCTCTTCTATAAATTTATCTCTTATGTCTTCGTGCTCAAAAATTGCCTTAATCGCCTCAACTAAGTTTAATTCGTCATTATACTTGACCATAAAACCGTTTCCGCCTTGTTTTATAACTTCTGGATTTCCACCGGCATTGGTGGTAATCACCGGCACTCCGACAGCCATGGCTTCCAGAATCTGATGGGAGAAACCCTCATAGGCCGTATTCAAAACGAACATATCCGCCGCCGCCAAGTAAGTTTTAAGCTCCTCTTGCGACTTTCTACCGACTATATAGACTTTATTGTTTAAGCCTAAATTATTTTTCATCAATTCCAAATTTTCTTTTTCTGGACCATCACCAACTATAACTAATCTCAAAAATTGATTCTCTTTTAAAAGTTCAGGCATTATTTTTATGAGCATCTTAAAGCCCTTCCAGGGAACTAATCTTCCGGCTGACAAAATAATACTGCCGGAAATTCCGATCTTTTCTCTGGCTTTTTCTTTTTCCAGGTTTAACGGCTTAAAATCCGTACCGTTATAAATAACCTTGATTTTCTCAGGCTTTACTCCCCAGTACCGAACAACTTTTGCCAAAAAACGAGATGGAACAACAACCATATCGGCTGCTTGGCAAACTCTTTCCTGGATTTTTCTCAAAGTATTAAATTTACCTGATAATTTTTTATTTTGAAAATCAATTACTTCAGTAATCTCGTTTTTTGAATTTTGAACATGGTATTGTTCCCAGGAGTAATCGCCGGTTATCTTAACAATTAACCTCTTCTTTAAAAATTTATTGGCTAAGTAACTCGGATAGCCTGAACTCACCGGCCCTTGGGCGTAAATAAGACTGCTATCTTTTGCTACTTTTAACAATTTCATCATATATCGAAAGTAAGTAAAGATTTTGGGCGGAAAGTTTTTTATACGGTGAACTTTAAAATTAAGCTCTTTATCTTCGGGAAACTTTCTTTTTATAGAACGGACAACCACATCTACTCCAAAACCAGCCCCAATGAGTTTTGGTGTTATTTGTCTGATATAACTTGATGGCCCGCCGATATCAGGCCAAAAATTTCCTGCTGCAATAGTGATTTTCTTTTTAACTGATACTTGCTTCATAAACTTTTCTCATTTCTTCGGCTATTTTGTCCCAGTTATATTTTTCTTTAACTAAACTTTGCCCATTTTTAATTAAATTTTCTCTTAAACTATCATCAGTTAAAATATGAGAAACTTTCTCAGCCAAGCTTTTATGGTTATTTGACTCACAAAAAAGACCAGTCTCTCTATCTTTAAGAAAGTCGTTAATGCCGCCGACTGGCGTGGCAACTACCGGTAAACCGGCGGCCATGGCTTCTAAAAAAGCAGTGCCTAAGCCCTCTGACCGAGAAGGCCGGACAAAGACATCAGCCTGAGCTAAATACCCGGGAACCTCTTCATTTGGAATATTGCCAAGAAAGTTTACTCTATCTGCGACGCCCAACTCTCGGCTTAATTTTTCTAAACTTTTGCGTTCAGGTCCGTCTCCGATAATTCGTAATTCGTAATTCGTAATTGATAAATTTTTTAATGATTTAATAAGAATATCAATTCCGTTTTTTCTAACCAACCTCGAAACCGTGATTATCACTTTTTCTTTATTGTTTTTCTTATTACTTATTACTTTTAAATTATTACTTATTGTTGCTCCATTCGGCACAATGTAAAGCGGCGCTTTTTTATTAAATTTTTTGGCAAATTCGGATAGATAACTGCTAATGGCTGTAATTGTGTCGGCTTTTCTTATAATTCTTCTCTGCCAAAATCTATCAAAAGGCGAATTGCGGCCTAAATCACCTTCTTGTAAAGTCAAAACAAATGGAACCTTGGGATAAAAAAATTTAAAAAGGTAGGCCGCGGCCGAACCTTGCGAAGCCATCATCCCGTGAATTAAATCATATTTCTTAACTTTATGTAGATTTATGGCTTTCAGAAAACCCAAATTCGGCAAAAGCGGTTTGTCTAAAAATCTGTTGCCGGCGCCGATGCGGTAGACATTAACATTGCCGATTTTTTCAAAATCAGGCAGGCCTCTCTTTAGCTTGGCGGTTATTAAATCAAACTCTATATTGATCAGTCGGCCGGTTATTTCTTTTACGGCTAACTCCGCTCCGCCGACAAATGGCAGATAAGCCGTTGAAAAAAGTAAAATTTTCATCATTGATTTATTTTTTTGTTTTACTATAATGTCATAAATGATTGATAAAATCAATCAGGTTGCGAATATAAATAACCCCAAGAAAAGGGTTTTATTTATCATCACTAAATCCGAATTAGGCGGCTCTCAAAGATTTCTATACGAATTTACTACCCGGCTTAACCCTCAAAAATATGATATAGGTGTGGCCGCCGGACCAGAAGGAAACTGGGATTTGCTTAATCGGCTTAATAAAAAAGGAATCAAAACATTTAAACTTGAGTATCTGCGCCGGGAAGTCAGTCCACTTTACGATATTCCGGCAGTTTTTGAACTGATAAATTTAATAAATAAATTTAAACCCGAATATCTTCATTTAAACAGTTCTAAAACCGGGGTGCTGGGCAGCATCGCAAATCAGATACTAAAAATAATCAAGCTAAAACAATATAAAAAAATGAAACTAATCTACCGAATCGGCGGCTGGGCATTTAATGACCCTTCTTTTGGCTGGAAAAGGAAAGTGTGGCTCGCGGCCGAAAAGGTAACTGCCGGATTTAAAGACATAATCATTACCGAAAGCGGACCAGACGAAATTCAGGCAAAAAAATTAGGAATAAAACCAAAAATTGAAGTTAAAACAATCCACAACGGAATTGATGCTTTGAGAATGGAATTTTTGGAAAAAGAAACGGCAAAATTATACTTATTTAAAAATATCGGAAAGAGACACGGAAAAATTTTCCAAAAAAGATACAGTATCGGAACCATTGCTAATTTTTATCCCACCAAAGGGCTGGAATATTTAATTGAAGCAATGCGAATTTTAAAAAACACAGACTTCAACCTGATAATCATCGGCGACGGCCTGGAAAGAAAAAAACTTGAATCTAAAATCGCGGAGTATGAACTGAAAAATGACATAATTTTAGCGGGTCAAATTCAAGATGCTTACAAATACCTAAAGGCCTTTGACATTTTTATTTTGTCTTCAATTAAAGAGGGATTTCCTTGGGTGATCCTGGAAGCCATGGCCGCAAAACTGCCGATTATTGCTACTCGCGTTGGAGCCCTGGAAGAAATGCTTGAAAACGGCAAGAGCGGGATTTTGGTTGAATCGAAAAATCCTCGGCAGATGGCTGAAGCAATAAAATATCTTCTGGAGAACGAAACAGTTAGACAAGAAATAGCCATTCAAACTCATCAGACAGTTTTATTTAAATTCACTATGGAAAAGATGGTGAGAGAGACAGAAGAACTCTTTAATTAGTTCTCATCTTAGATAAAATTTCTTTTATCGCCGCTTCAACTTCACTGTCGCGGCCAGAAGCAAAATCTAATCCTGACTCAAGATTTTGAACGGCCAAATCAAAATTATTTGTGGCAAGATATAAAAGCCCCAAATTATAATAAAGCCTCGGATTGCCCGGCTGAATTGCCTTTAATTTTTCCAAAATTTCAATTCCGGAAATTAGGTCTTGTTTTTTATTTACATAAACTTCGGCTAAACTCTGATAAGCAAAAGGAAAGTTTGGATCAGCTTCAATCGCCTTTTGATACTGCTCTATGGCTTTATCAATCTGGCCCGAGTCCCGGTAAATATTGCCCAAATTATAATAGGGTTCGGCAAAAAATTTACCATCTGGAGTTTCAACTGCCCTTATGTAAAATTCAGCAGCTTTAACTGAATCACCTCTTACCGAATAAAGATTACCTAAGTTGGTAAGAATTCTGACGCTCTCCGGACTGTATTTTAAAATATCTTCGTAAAACTCAATCGGCCTGCCCCAAAGAATGCTGCGTTTGATTGATTGAATGGTAAAGAAAGAAAAATAAGCAATCAAAGTAATAAGTAATAGGTAATAAGTAATAAGTTTTTGATTATTTTTAAGAAAAAATAAGATTTTATCCAGATAAAATCCAGTGAGGGTTGCAAAACCGATTAAAGGCAGATAAAGCCAATGTTCGTAAATAATTGCGTTTATCGGAATAATTCCGGAAACCGGACCTAAGGCAACAAAGAACCAAGCCCAACCAAAGAACCAAATTCTGAAATCAGAATTTGGTTCTTTAATTTTCAAATTCCAATTTTCAATTTTCAATGAATTTTCAATTTTTAAATTTCTAAATAAAAGAAAACTAATAAAGATGACCCCTAAAACTATTAACGCCCCAAACCAAACTGGCCACTGAAACAGAGAAGTCGCTACCGGCAAACTGCGCTCCATATGAAGCCCGACCGGATAAAAAATAATCTTGAAATACTCAATCAATACAGCTCCGAAAGTGTAAAGCCTGAAAAACAAATTTTCGGTATAGGCATTTTGCTGGGAGTAAAAATTAAGAGTATTTTCAAAATTAAATACGGTTAAACGTAAAATGAAATAAACTATTGAAATCATCCAAAAAGGCAGAGAAACAATAAAAGATTTTTTTAGAGCCGAGATGAATTTTTCTCTACTTAGAAAAGAAATATAGAAAATCATTAAAAGCAACGGGAATAGTATTGCCGTTTCGCGGGAAAGAACAGCAAATATAGCGAATAGCAAAGAACTAACGGCGAATAACTTCCTTTTAATCTCAAAATATTTAACGTAAGACCATAAAGCCGTCAGCATAAAGAAAACCGACATCGGATCTCCCCTACCAGATATGTAGGTCACGGCCTCGGTCTGGACCGGGTGAATTAAAAATAAAAGAGCCGCTAAAAATGAGGTGCGCCGGTTTAAAAACTTACCCAAAAGAAGAAAAATTAAAACCCCGTTGGCGATATGAAATCCATTGCTCAAAAGGTGGTAGCCAAAAGGAGCGATGCCGTGGATTATATAATTAAAAGCAAAGCTTAAAAGAAGCAAGGGCCGGTAATAGTTGCTGTTTAAACCGAAACCGGCAAGAACATTTTGAGTGAAAATTTCTTTAAGATAAGAGAAGTTATGAACGAAAATATTGCTTTTAATCCATTCGTCATCATCCCAAAAAAGCTGGTTATTTAAATTAAAAGTATAAACCGAAAAACCGATTATAACTAAGAGAAAAATTGTCAACAGATTTTTATTTCTCATTTAATTTATCAAGCACCTCTTTATATAGTATTAAATCATCTTTTTTCGGTTGAGATAAGTTGTTAATTAAGGTCTCCAACATTTGTTCAGCTCCTTGATATTCACCAACTCGGTAATAAAGTTTAGCCAGATTGCTATAGCTTACGGCAAGTTTAGGCCTTAACTCAATTGCCTTTAAAAAAGCATCTTCAGACAAACTATAACTCCCTTTCAGAAAAGCAATCGTTCCGATTAAGTTTAAAAGAGGCGGGTGGTCGGGGTAAATCTTGAAAGCAGCATCAGCTTCTTCAATCGCTTCATCAATTTTATTATTTTCCATATACCAAATTGCCAGGCTAAAATGGCTTTGGACGCTTTGCGGAGCGGTCTTAACCATATTTTTGTACAAATTTTCCTCATTAGCCCAAACCTTGTTTCTGGGGATAATAAAGGAAGCATATAAAATCAACAGGCCGGCAAAAAGCGAATAACCTATGACTTTATTTCTCCTAATTAGCATATAAATAAAATAACCGGCGATGATGCTTAAACCAATTGACGGAAAATAAATCCAGCGCTCCCCCACTATTTCGCCGGCCGTAAAAAAGAATTTTGAAAAAACCAGATAAGGAATTAAAAAAGCAACAGCGCCAATACTTAAAGGAGAATCTCTAAATTTTCTATTAACCATTAAGTAAACTAAAAGTAACAGAAGTAAAATCCCCAAAACCGTTCCCAGAGAACCAAAGGGACTCGCGACTAAAGTTAGGTGATTATAGTGATAATTAGCAGTAAGATTTATGGGCACAAAAGTTTTTCCGATGTAAATGAAAGCAATCTTAAAAGCGGTCCAGATTCTGGTCCAGAAATCGGTAAAAGCAGTTGGATTGATTACGAAATAAGCTTCTTCTTTGCCAAAAGCGTAGCTTCCCAAAGCCAGATAGCGCATAACTAAATAAATCAAGGAGGCTGGAATAAAAACTGCGGCGGCTTTAATCAAACTGTCCAGCGGCGGCTTTTTTCTTATCCAAAAGACGGCCAGAAAAAGTAAAGGCAGAACAAAAATCAATTCTTTGGACAAAACCGCCAAAAGAAATAAAAAAGAACTTAAAAGTAATTTTTGGTAATTTGGCGAAGAAGAGTTTGTCGCCGAAATAAAGGTAAGCCAGGATAAAAGTCCGAAAAAAGACGACAACAACTCCTCTCTCGCTTTTATGAAGTTTACGGCTTCAGTGTGAATCGGAAGAAAAGCGAAAAGTATCGAAGAAATCAAAGCCAGGTTTTTATCACCGAATAATCTGAAGACTAAAAGAAAAACAAGAAAGACGACCAGACCATTTAAAAGAATGTTGACCAAATGGAAGCTAAAAGTTGATTCCCCGAAAAAAATATAATTCAAGGCGAAAGAAAAAACGGCCAAAGGCCGATAAGCGCCAGCCTCTCTATTTTGGGGAATGTATGGCTCAAGCCAAATTTTTGTGAGATGGGATGAATTTCTTAATTCTGGCCGATCGGTAAAAAACTCATCATCATAAACAAAATCGCCTTTGAGATTATTGCCATAAAGAAGAAAACTTAAAAAAATCGCCCCTAAAAGAACGATGACTGAAAATTTCCTATCCATATAGTTCTGTCAAAATCTCAATCTTGAATTAAATTACATATGTAAGATAATTCAAGATTGATTCTATTCTAATCTAAAATCTAAATAAAAATTTTACGAACAAACGAAGAGACTCTATAAGCTGTTCAAGCGGCCTAATAATTGGCTTGACCCTTTCCGACGCAGGAGCTTCAATTTTGGGCGAGACAGGACTGGCTGGCTTAGGCGTGAGTTTCAAAGTTGGAGTTGGAGATAATGCTGGGGTGATTGTCGGAGAAGTTAAAGGAGTTTGAATAGAAACTTCTGCTTCTGCCGGTGGTAAAGTCGGCGTTGGTGTTATTTGAATATTTTTATTCAGAGTGATTGAAATTTTCTTAGTGTCTAAAACCGAATAATCCTGCAGTTGGATAGCTTTTATTGAAATTTCTGCATTATGAGTTTTGTCTTCCAGCCGTTCGGGATGAATCTCTAAAACAAAGTTAATCGGCGCGTTCTGGGGCAACTCAAGTGAAACAAAATCTGTTGGCTGGCTTTGGCCTTCCCGATAAACAAAAACCCAGTTGGCATTGCTGGAAACATCAAACCTAACTTTTTGAGGTCCAACATTCTCAACGTTCAAAAAATAATAAATCGGGAAATTGCCACCAGTTTTGAAATTAAAAACTAAATCATTTTCGGCAACTTTAATATAATTTGAGCCTGTTAAAACAGCAAAAATAGAAGCGATTGTTAAAATAAATTTTGCAAGTATTGAATCCATCTTTCCCTTACTTTTTACTTATAACTTATTACTTAGCTTTCGACGTGTCCACAGTTATCGTTCCGGTACAGTTTATCTTTTTTAATTCCTCTGCTCCACTTGGCAGTTTTACTCCATAATTAATGGCCGCGGTCAAGACGTAATTATCTGCCTGCGGCTTTTTATTTAAAGCAACTCCAACTTCTTTTTCACCGTTTGGAATTTGCAGTTGTTCAAATAGGTTGGGACCAACTGCAAGCACACCATCATCAGGATTTGAGGTCCAGAAAATCTGCCTTATTTTATCATCTACATTTTGATAGCTTATCTTGGCGCCGACGGTTTCGTAAGTATTAGAACTTATAAATCTGACCTGGCCGCTGATTTGGCAAGTAGCGGTTTTGGAAATACTTCCGCCCGGTGTCGGTGATTGAGTAGGACTGGCTGTCGGATTAGGACTTTCAGACGGAGCCGGCCTTAAAGAAGTATCGTTTGGCTTATCTCGAAATACTTGGGCAAAAAATATAAGACCAATACCTACTCCTAAAATAATTATCCAAAGAATCAACTTAGTGGGCATAAATGAAATATACCAAAAGAATCACGGCATTTCAAACCAAAAACCGCCGAATGGCGGTTTTTGGTTTTCCCGGTTAATCCCTACGCAAGGATTAGAGAAACCGGATTCAGTTCAATCATTACTGCTTCACGAAGATTGGGCCGTTCATCGGCAAGAGTCGGAATGTGCCTGCGACACCGTCAACGGTGTTGTCTTCGCTGGTCTTAGCACCATCAACATACCTTAATTGGGTATTGCCGTCATCCATATCTTGCAGCACTAACTGGAAGAAATCGGATTTATCCAAGAAATTGGTAAATGCAACCTCAACCCTGAATGTCTTCTGGCTTCCGCCAGAAATCTCAACATCCTTTTCCCAATCGTCGAAAGTCACTGAAGACCTTCCATTTAGAGGCGATGACTGACAGCTCGAACAAGCTGCGGCGCCGCCGCTGGCAAGCAATTCTCCGGTACCAACATCATACAGGCTTACGGTCATGTTAGAGTCAGTGCCTCCAGATGCGACAACCTCAAATTTCAATGTTGCCGACGGCCGCTCGTCAAACAGGATCTTCGAGTCAGCTAAACCGTGAGCTTTGATGGTGAACTTCAAGACATCTTTGGTGCCGAGTGGTTCTGATGCAGCCAAGGTTTCCTGAACGAATTCCGGATAGACCCGGTAGACATACTGGTTGTTACCAGTCCGGTTAGCGATATTGGCATTGGTGGCGCCATCAATCACTACTCCCGAACCTTCACCAACGGCTCTAAACTCATCCGCAACGCCGCCTGAAAAGTCAAGCGAGAAGTTAACCTCGGTTCCATCAGTTGAAGTCAAAGCGTTTCCGGTTCTCAAGGACTTAGTCTTGATATTAGCTTTGACGACTATATCAATGCTTGAATCTTTTGGAACATAAGGCCTGTTGTCTCCCGAAAATCCGAATGATACGGAAGCGTCGGAATTAAGCGTACCAACTGCGGTTAAAGTAGAACCAGCTTTGTTGGTGTAGGTCAGCTTAACTTGGTCAATGTTGGCAGTTACATCAGCAGGAGTTCCAGCTCCGACTTCACCCGCGACATTCAACCTTTCAATAAAGAATCCTTCATCCTGGGAGCGGATTCTGTATCGGGCGAACTCCACGTCATTTTGACCCCAGTAGACTGAACCGGTAATCGGCGAGCCCGGAGCCAAAGCCGTTGACATCGTGCCTGAAGACAGGACTCCGATTTCAACGGTTGGCGCTGTGGCGCCGTTCGGGTCAGCGTTTCCGGCATTAACCGTTTGCGAGGCAAAATCCAGGGCAGTCACATCTCCTGTCGCGTTTATGTCAAACGTGAAGAAGTCAGACACGCCTGAAGTCGGGTTGGCCGAAAGATCGGTCTTAACCAAGAGTTTCTTGGTTGAACCGGCCGGAATCTGCCAGCTCAAGTTGTTGAAGATCATGGTTCCGGTTGTGGTGTTAAGGTTGTTGGTGTTGGGAGTGTCGTCAATCAACGCTCCAGTATCACCATCATACAACTTAACCGCCGAAACCAATCCGCCTACGGTTAAGCTTGATTCAGAGTTTGATGCCGCGCCAACATCATAAGTTCCGCCAGTGTCATCAACATAACCGGTTAGGGTTATATCGGTAACGGTCAAAGCGGAAGCCAATGAAGCGGCAAAAGTAAATCCAGCCACGTCAACGCCTTTCTGGCCTTTGACATAGTTGATGCTTTGCGGCGAGTTTGACAAGCCAAGGGTCAATGAAGACGCCTGGAGAGTCAAATTGTTTCCGAGAATGTCGGTGTTCGGCACAATATCCGAGTCATCAACTGCGGTGTTAGTGCCGGCATACTTCAATACTGCCACATCACCTGAAGTTCCTGACAAATCTGATTCGCCATAACCGTCAACCATTGCTTTCAAGATATCAGTAGCAGCCAATTCATCACCAGTGGTATTAGCGCCTGTGTCAATATCAGCCGTAACTTTAAAGTTCTTGGTTGTACCAGCTTTCAAGTCAAAGGTATCGGTGAAGGTGTTAAAGGTACCATTCACCGCATCCGGACAGCCATCGGCTCCGGCTGTGAAGTTGGTAGCGTCTTTGGGTCCGGCAACTACTTGACCGTTGTCTTCATCAACTACCTTTACATCGGTAACATCGTCAAGATTGGCGATGGCGTTAAACGCTCCGTTGCCGCCGGTGTCCCAACAGAAACCAACTCTCAACTTTCTGACCTCAATGTCATTGGCCGCTGACATTGAAAATCTCATCATTACCTGGTCAGAAACTTTGGTTCCGATATTGGTGGCGTTAGGACCGTTGAATGAAATGGTCAATACGCCGCCCTGCAAGGTCAAACTGAAGGCCTCGCCAGAAGTATCCATATCGGTGATGGTCGGCTTCATGCCAAAGCCGAATTGATCACCGATGGCGGTAATATCAGATGCAACCTCAAAGTAGAATTTGACGGTTTCGTCTTTCTTGCCGGCCAAGTCAGCAAACATCTTGAAGATTCTATTATCTCCTTTCTCAACCTTGTAGCCGGGAGTGCCAAAGTCAAACACGGCGTAATCATTACTGGTCATCACGCCATCGGAGACTTTAACGCCGTTAACTTCCAATCTTAAGTTGGTAATATCAGATGACTTGACTGTTCCGCCCTGAAGCAGCTGGGCTCTTCTAACCCAAGCGGCTTCGGTGTTGGCGGTAATCTTGAACTCCGAAACCTGGGCGTTTTTCTGGCCCACTTTCGGGTTGCCGACTGAACCGACTTTGTTCATCGTGATCGTTCCGCCGTTAGAACCACCAACTGTAAAGTTGTTGCTTCTCAACGGTGTTCCGCTGACCGTGCCGGAACTAAGTTTGGCGCCGGTCAAATCCCAGTAGTTGACGTTTCCGGCTACACCGGAATAATCAGCCACTAACTGAAGATCTTTGGTTCCATTAACAGCCACGTTCAAGCTGATGAAAGTCACTTCTCCAGTAGCTGAAGATGGCGTTCTGCCATTAACCAAGCGGCGAGCGCCTTCGTAAATGTAAAGATTGTCATAATCATTTACATCACCGGCCCCGCCTCTCTTAAAGGTTAATTCCTGGATTGTTCCAGACCCGGTAAGCCTTACGGACATAACTACGACGCCGTAAGAGTTTAACATATGGGTTTTAGCTCCCGGATTATCTGGAGCCAAACTGGCTACCACATTGCCAGGCACGCCTGGCGGAGGTGGCGTTACGCCACCGGCTAAGCTGGTGTATTTGGCCCTTGAAATAGGACCAAAGTATCCGGCGGCCGGAGAAACTCCGTTAGCCGCCTGCCAGGAAGCCACGGCTGCCTGGGTCCGAGAACCATAATAAGTGGTCTCATTGCCAGAAGAGCCGGCTCCTGAAGCGGCAACCGTATATCCGGCGCCGTTTAAGTATTTCTGCAAGCATCTAACGTCTTCACCAGCCACGCCTAAGAACAAACTCCGAGTAAAGCTGCATGCGGCGCTTGGGGCCCCAGTTTGCTGTTGTAGGGCCACTAACTGGGCCTGTAAAGCAGCAATCTGCTGCAGTAACGTATTGATTTGGTCTTGGACGGTTTGGGCGTTAGCGCCCATTGGCACTGCCGCAACCCCGGATAACACCAAGATCGTGGCAGCTGAAGTTAATACAGTTAAACCTTTTCTAAGGCTTAATTTGTGTTTATTAGGTATACTCATAATTTTTCTGCGACCTTAAGACATTTTCTTGAATCCCGCTAAGCGGGATAGAGAATGCCTTCTTTAAATTTCTCATAACCTGATCTTTTTTACGACTCCCGATATCCTTTTGGGATATCTTGGATCCTCGATTCCTCAAAATGAGGAATCGGGACTAAAGAATCAGGTTATCAATTATCGATAATTGACAATTTTTATTTTTAATTTGTCTGATGGGGCTCTTATTTTCGACCCGCCCCTCACTTGGGCTTACAGCGGCAGTTTTTACCTGAAACAAACTTCAACTGCATTCGCAAAACCAAGTGAGGGGCCAAGGACCCTCTTCAGACTAATCCTTATTTCGACATTTCGACCTGTTAAACTGGCGGCTTCTCCTAAACAGAGAAACCCCCATATCAGACAAGCGAACCAAAAGTAAACTAAACCTCAGGGCTTGGGGCCTTCGCTTGTCTGATATGGGGGTTAATAAAGATACTATCTGGCATTTGTAAAAACTGACACAATAAAAGGGAATCTTATCAATTCAAATAATCTTGTCAATCTTAACTGAAACCCTACTTATCCACAACTGTTCTTATTTTATGGGCTAAATAGAGCTATGTAAAGGCCTAAATTGTGGATAACCCCGCACCTTTTTAGCACCATCTCTTTGCATAAATTGCGGCTCTAAATCTAAAATAAATACGACTACTTTACAAAAATCGAAAAGTAATTCAAAAAGAATAGTTGCGAAGTATTAACTCTTTAAAAGTAAAAGATATGGTGGCCATAATAAAATGGCCGCTATATCTTTATTCCAAAAATTCCCCAAGCCATTCCTGGCCCCGGACGAGTCCAAAAATAACAAAACCAGCAATGATGCCGATAATTATTGTCCCGATCCAATGCCTTAAGCCAATTCTAAATCTCTGATTCTTATCGCCGTTCATTAAACTTTATTTTATCCTAAATCTTCAAAAGATAAAAATGTTCACGGCCCTTCTTTTCAACTATCAGTTTACCGCTATTTCGGAGGTCTTTGATGTAGCGGCGCAAAGAGCGGCCGGCAAGGCCGACATTATTTAGTTCAGCCGCGCTGACCCGGCCGCCTTTATCTTCTATGAACTTTAAAATTAAATGATGCTTTTGGGTTACATGATTTCTTAATTCCCTATTTGGCCGCGGCTCTCCTTTTCTCTCCTCCTTTTGCTCAAAGGACAAAAGCTCCATCAGATTCAGTTTAATGCTTAATAAAACCTTGAGAATCTTAAGTTTATCTATAGCTTTGATATTTGAAATTTCAACAAAATAAAGAAGCTGGTTAATCTTCCTTAAAATTTCTTTAGTTTTTTGGGTCATTCTTAAGATGGGGCCTGGCTTAAATATTTTTCCAAGAGATCTTTGAGAAAATTATAAGGCATAATAAATACTTGGCCACTACTATCAATCTGAATCATTCCGATTAATTTGCCTTTTGAGTCAACAGCCGGCGCTCCGGATATCTGGCCTCTTTGCTGGCCGCGCTCTAAATCTATAAAAAATACCTGGCCAGTAATCTCGGTGATTAAAGAGGTATGGGCAAAAGTTTTAACTTCGCTTACATCTATTTTCTTGCCGATAATCAAAATGTGCTGGCCTAACAATAAACCATTTAAATCAACAAAATCCAATATTGGTAAGCTGGAATCATCAACTTTTATTAAAGCCAGATTACTGGCCGAATCAATAGTGGCCAAACTCCCTTTTAATATTTTACCAGTTATAAAAATTTGGGCTGTGGAAAAGTTTTTTGGCACCGTATTTAAAGGAACAACAATGAGGCCGTCATTGGTTAAAGTTATCCCGTTTGACTGGGAAATAAGGGTGCCGGCTGAAGAAAAATACTGGACAAAAATAGTTGACCTTTCCACTTTTGGCACCACCTCTTTCCAAAAATCCGGCTCAACCGTAACTACCCGCTCGGTCTCCCTAATCATGATCTCGGCCTGCGGCTTGACCAAAAATTTCAGCAGGTTAGCCGAACCCAAAAAATTAATTTCTATCAAAACCGGTAAAACCAGGTTATTCAGCAAAACCCCGCCAATGCCGCCGATGATTAAAATAAAGATTAGTCGTTTCATAGTTTTGGCGTTTTAAATCTTAGCCCATATCTATTCTTTTATCAAAAAGGGTTAGAAACAAAAAGCAGCTTTTCCAAGCCGCTTTTTTAAAATCTATATTTATAAATCAGAGCTGATTTATCAAGGCGTCTATCTGTTCAAACTGCTTGTCTACATCGCCCAGGTCAGTCTGCTCCAAGTCCTGCAGGATTTGATTAGTCGTGTCATTATCTGAGATATTGGGCAATCTCGGAAAATCACCGACAAATATTTCTTCTCTTTGAGGAGCTAAGGTTAAAATTAAAATTAACAATAAAACTCCTACGACTATCCAAAGTATTTTTCTAGTATTTTTGTTTATTTTCATAATTTATAATGATTAATTAATTTATGGTGTTGGTGTTGGTGTTGGACTCGGGGTTGGTGTGGGGGTAGGCGTTGGCGTTGGGGTCGGTGTTGGAGTAGGAGTTGGAGTAGGAGTAGGCGTGGGAGTAGGTGTCGGGGTTGGTGTAGGTGTGGGCGAAGGCGTTGGGGTTGGCGATGGCGAAGCATCTTCATCAATTCTCGGCACTTGAGCCAAAGTCGTGGCCACTTTTCTTACCGCCTCAAAGGCAACCCTGACTTTTTGCCTTACAGATACTAAATCATTATGCAAAGTCTGGCGAGCCTGACCAACTTCAACTCTTAATTTTCCTTCCTCGCCGCTGACTTTAGGAGTGTAAGTTTTGCCTGTCTGGACCTCAACTGCGTCTCTGGCTTGGTCAATAGCTTTTTCAGCGGCCGTGACCATTGTTCTGACTGCCGAAACATCCCAGCCCTTGGCCTCGGCTTTGTCGGTCCGGCTGACAATATTGGCTAAAACCTTATCCAGCCTATCCAAGACCGCAACAAAGTGCTCCATCATCCGCTGATTAAGAGCATTCATCTGCTGGCTGATTTTATCAACCAGTTTTTGAATCCTCTCTTCCTCCATCGCCTGAAGCTTCTTCTTTAACTCTTCTCTTCTGGTCTCAATCTCTTCCTGAACACTGGCTTTTCTTTCTTCAATTCTTGATTCAAATTCTTCTCTTCTCTGTTCCCGTGAAGTTTGAAATTCCTCTTTTCTCCTTTGAATCTCTTCCTGAACAGAATCACTTAATCCTCTCCCGCGAATATCTAAAGTCGGGCTTGGGCGAGGGCTTTGATGATGAGCTAAGAGATCATTAGGTCCGAATAAAATTAAATAAAAAACTAAAATTATTACAGTAATAAATGAGAATAACTTCATATCCTTTATATCTAACATTTTAAACTGATTTTAAACTATGACAAGAAAAGTTATTCACAGGGTAAATAAAGTCAGCAAAATCGCCGTGCCCAGCGGCACCAAGAGATTATCGTCAACCCCGTTAGAAGCAAGATACCAAAGGTATCGGCCGATGCGTGAACGCATCGGACTTCTAACGGGGTCAACAAAAACCGAAAGCTGGTCCAGTAAAGAAGTAAACAAAGCGCCTAAAATTATAAGGCCAGCTGGAAGGGCCAGCGGCGTGAGCGAATTGAGAAATAAACCGGCTAATATTGAGAAGAGAAAAATCACAAATGCGCCGCCAAGGGTTTTGTCACCTAAAATTCTTTGATGAGGCATATACCTTAACTGGCCGGCCGGCGCCAAAATGTCGCCAACAATAAAAAACACCAAACTGACCACCGCAATTTCAGCCGGGAAAAAATTAAAAAGCAGAAAGGCGCTTAAAAGAAATAAAGTATAGCCGGAAAACCGCCGCAGCTCTTTTTGCTTGGCAAACTTTTTAGACCGAAGATACCAGAGGTTAATTTGGGGCGCGAGGAATCTAACTATATCAAAAACCAAAGAAGCTGAAAGTAAAACCAAAACCGCTGAAACCAGCAGCCCTTTTGAAAACCAAACATAGGTAATGGGCAAAACCAGGGCCGACAGTTTTGCCGCGGTTCGGCCCATTGGTGCGGTCCATACTTTTTCTCTCTCTTCAGAAATTATTGCCGAATAAATTAATGAGCCAACCAAAAGAAAGAGAGTCCAGATAGAACGAGCATAAAATACGGCTATTAAATTTAAACCTAAAAGAGAAGCCGCTCCCCTGCCGCCTTTGAAATTGAGATAGAAAGGAAAAATATGTCCAGCCACGGCTGCCAAACCAACTAAAATTGACAAATCCGGAGATAGGCTTACAAAATTTAAAAATTTAAACCCCGAAACAGCAATATAGTAGACAAAAAGAGCTTTGAGGGCGTCTAAGACTCCGGCAATAATGCCATAAGCCGGGCCGACAACTCGGTAAGTATTAGTTGCTCCAGTTCCGCCGCGACCATACTTTCTTATATCAATTCCCTTAGCCCGACCAAAAAGGAAACCGGGCGAGATTGAACCAATTAAGTAGCCAAAAATTAGCAAGATAAGCAAGATGGGTTTTAGCCAGATAGGTTTTAAATGAATTTGATTTTAAACCTAAAACCTTTCTGGCTCTCTGGCTAAACACAGGTTTTCGCGACTTCTAACACATGCCGGACCAAAGTTTCAGTGTAGCCAGCTTCGTTGTCATACCATGAAAAAACCGTGCCAAGGTCACCATCAACTACCGAAGTCATGCTCAAATCTATAATCGCGCCGTGGGGGTCGTTAATTATATCGGTTGAAACAATCGGTTCATCAACTGTTTTTAAAAGTCCTTGCCAACGCTCCTCTTTGGCCGCCTTTCTGAAAATATCATTTATTTCTTCAATCACAGTCATGCGCCCCGCCAAAAAAGTAATGGCTGAAATTGAACCGGTAATTACCGGGACCCGAAAAGCGGCGCCGTCAAAGTTAAGGTTTTTAACTGCCCTGGCCACGGCAATGGTGGCGCCGGTAAAGGTTGGCACGATATTCACGCCAGCCGCCCGAGCCCGCCTAAAATCTCTGCTTTTAGTCGGCCCGTCAATTAAATTTTGAGTGGCGGTATAGCCGTGAGCCGACATTAAAAATGCTTTCTTGACGCCGACCGTCTCTTTCAAAATCTGCATCACCGGCGAAGCTGACTGGGTAGTGCAGGAGCCGTTTGAAGAAATCCTGCATTTGGCAAAATCCTCATTATTGACTCCGGGTAGAACAGTTTTGCCCCAATCATTATCTTCATCTTTGGCCGGAGCCGAAATAACCACTCTTTTGGCACCGGCATCCAAATGAACTTTCGCTTTTTCAAAACTTTCAAAAGCGCCGGTTGATTCCAAAACAATATCAATCTTTAAATCGCCCCAAGGTAATTGAGATGGCTCTTTTTCCTGAATGAATTTTATTTTTTTACTATCAACAATGAGATTGCCTGCCTCGGTCTCAATCTTTTTCTCCCACTTGCCGTAGACGCTGTCATATTTTAAAAGATAAGCCAAAAGTTCCAAATCGCCCAAATCGTTGACCGCAACGAGTTCAAGTTCTGGCTTGGTTTTCCTGTCAAAAGCGGCCTTAAAAAAAGCCCTGCCAATTCTGCCAAAACCGTTGATTGCAATTCTGACTCTAACCATTATAATTATTTTCTTTTATAAAACTTTAATATTAGCAAACAATTTATTGAGTAAATCTAAAAAGAAAATTGTTAAAAAAGACCTTGGGGTTATTTTGACAGAATCTCTTCCTCTGAGTCGAGAATTTATTATATTACGGGTAAACATGAGTATAAATTTATATATTCAGTATAATATCAATTATTGAAAATTAATAAAATGAGGCGTGTTAATAAATTTTTCAACTCTATCTAAATTTTGTTTAACTCTAGGGTCTGGATTGATATCTAAAGATCTCTGGAATAACTCCTGTGATTCTGTAACTAATCCGTTCCTGAAAAAAAGCATACCAGTGTTATTCAATACTAAAGCATAGTACTTAATCATATTATCTATCATTAAGTCCTTGTGTAATCCTGATTTTACTCCTCGCAACTCATAATTATCCCAAGCCAATTTATTTAAACTATATATCTCATCAATACCCAAAGTAGCTTTTGGGGTTATTTGATTTACTACTCCCACTGGTATGAAGTCAAAATCTTCAGACAACATTTTGCCGTCAACTTTAATATCATTGGCTATTGAATATATTTTGAGGTTTGGTAAATTATTTTGAATAATTTTGGCTAATCTACCGCCAACTCTTTCTATATTCAACAATTCCAAATTTATAACATCCGGATTTCTTTTGGCTTCATTTTCCACATACCAATCGTATCTAATTAGTTCTCCGCTGATTATAATAACGTCTTTCCTCCTGCCGATACTTTGAAGATACCAAGCCGGCCCGGTTATCGGATCGCCACTGGTAATCAGAATTGAATTCGGCTCAACAGTACTAAGCATATTATTGGCAAAATCTGATATTACATAGTTGTTTCTTCGGTTATTAGCGGCGAGACTGGTCTTAAATTGAAAAAATATTCCAAGTACTAAAAGAAAAATAAAAAGAACAAACAGGTACTGTTTACCTGAATGAATTTTTATTTTTTCAGAAATAAAATTAAGGCCATAAGTAATTATGACTGCCAAAGCGGTGTAGGCAATAAAAAAATATCTAAATAAGCCGACTATATCCTGACTATTTCCGTAGATAAACATAATCCCAACATTAATGACTATAATACCTATCAGAGATAAACCGAAAGATTTATTTTTTCTAAACAAAAAGAAAACAGAAATTATGGCCAGTATAAAAAAGATTATTGTAAACTCACTGCTAAATAATCTGAAAGTTTCTTTTAAAAAAACAATAGTATCGTCTCCTGTCCTTGCCGAAACTTTCTGGGCAAAATCTTTTTGGGTAATGTAATTAATCAAACTTTGAAAACTATCAACTTTCCCCCAATTCACCAATTTATTATTGGCATAAGCAATAGACAAATAAAGGTACTGCAAAAATGGAACTATAAATAAAACTAAAATTTTAATTACTTTAGTAAAATCATTTTTTAATGATTGTCTTGTTTCCCATAACATCAACATCAAAAGAGGCAGCAGTGAAACCATCAAAATATGTGTCCCAAAAGAAAGCCCAAAAATAAATGAGCACCAGTAAACGAATTTAATTTCTTTTCCCTGCTGCCACTTAGAAAAAACAAAAAATAATATTGATACAAATAACAAACTAAGAGAATAAACATTGGCAGTGCCAGCATGATTCCAAATGGTCTGGCCGAATCCGAATATAAAAGACGATGCGATAGAGATGTCTTTAGATATATTTAAATTTCTAAAAGTAAAAAATAAAAAAACGACTGATAAGGCCGTGAGGACTGAAGAGAATAGATTAAGCCGGAAAGCGACTTCGCCAATCGGCACTGCTAAACTGAACAACTTGCCCGTGAGCATAAGAAGCGGGAATCCTGTCGGATGAGCTAATCCTAGGCTATTAATCGAGGCTGCAATCTCGCCCGTATCCCAGCTATAGACGCTTGGCACTGCGGTATACACATAAAGAGAAAAGAAAAATAAAAAAAGACTAATGATAATAATCACATTAGGTCGTTTCAAATTATCCACTTACATTATTATACTATTTCTACTATGAGTTAACACAACCAGACCAGAAATCGCTAAAACCAAGTTTTTGAAAACGAATTCGCCGGCCAAGGTCAGCATTGGAAAATAAGGGTTAAACATTATTTCCGGGCCGGTGATGAAAACTGTAAAAGTTCCAGCAAGATGCAAAATTAAAATAGCATGAGTAAATTTTCTGAAAAAATTGGTCAAAAGGCCAAGGCCGATAAGGGTCTCGCCGATTCCCAAAATTAAATTACCGATGCCATAGGCAAACCAGGGAAAACTGGCATAAACAATTTCATAAACCGGGTTATAGCCAAAAATTTTCAAGGCCCCGAACCAAAAAAAGACAAGGCCCAAAGAGATTCGCAAAGCGAGAACCAGCCTGCCGCGATAGACAGATAAATCATTCATAAATTATGATTATCTGATCCAAATCTTTCATTATATAATTTTCAAATTCGGTATTTTCCTGACCGTTAACCATCATTTTCACCTGACCCTCCGGACCGTTAACAAAGTCGAGAATCTGATTTGAGTTGAACTCTTCACCCCAAATCAGGAAAAATTCAGCCAGCCGGACATCGCGAGGCTGGGGGAATTCAAGATGCAAGGTGCCAGAAGCATCGTGGGTGTGAATCGGCCGGAAACAAACCGGTGAGACAATACCAATATTTGCCGGAATCGGCTGCTGGAGACCTTTTATCATAATTGTAAGATGAGGATGAATATGCATCCTTAAACCCTGGTGCTGAATGCACATTTGGGTGATATCTTGGTTTTCTGTCTGATTAGCTTTCTGCCTGTTCCCTAAAAAAATGAAACCAAAAGCCGCGCCCAAAACAATCATAATCCAGATAATAGTTTTCATTTTACTTCTCTAATTCCTCGTCAATTACTTTTTTAAGAGTTTCAAAAGGCTGAGCGCCGACTGAAATTTTTCCGTTAATGAAAAAGGTGGGTGTGCCGTTGACGCCGGCGTTGCGGCCGTCATTAAAATCTTTCTCAACTTCATTCTTATATTTGTCTGAATCCAGACACTGGTTGAATTGGGAACTGTTTAATCCGAGTTCGCCGGCCCATCTTTTAATATCATTAATCGTATAGGCGCTAACCGTGCCCTGCCCAAGTTTGTCCTGTTCTTGAAAAATCTTGTCGTGCATTTCCCAGTATTTATTTTGGTCTTGGCTGCACTCGGCCGCTTCGGCATATTTTTGAGCCATTAGATGAATTGATGACAATGGAAAGTCCCGATAAACAAATTTTACGCTTTTGCCAGAATCAATATATTCCTTTTTAATCTGGTTCAGAGTTTCCTGCCAAAAACTCCGGCAAAAAGGACATTGGTAATCAGAGAATTCTACTATCGTCACCTTGGCATTTTCAGGCCCTAAAAAAGGATCGTCATCAGCTGAAACTTCAACCGGTCCGGCAACTTGCTTGTCTGACGGATTAGCCGTCTCAAGCGACGGACTCCTATTGGTATAAAAAACTGCGCCGGCAATCAAAGCCCCGGCAATTACAATTGCTCCGGGAATTAAATAAGGGGTTAGGATTTTAATATTTTCTTCTTTTTTAATCTCCTCTTCCATGAATTAAAATCTAAACAAATATTGCCTTTTTGTCAAATGAGTGTATCCGTCCATAACATATGAGACTCCGAAGCGGTTAATTTGTT